>LNFM01001488.1_pt1 | contig 89956 bp, 71 predicted proteins | sample 596031 | NCBI WGS metagenome assembly LNFM01 (sample SAMN04254537, study PRJNA301005) | activated carbon metagenome | isolation source: dual media filters at the Ann Arbor, Michigan drinking water treatment plant | place: USA: Ann Arbor | reverse complement strand
TTGAACTCTCGACTGAACTTCCGTCTCTGCATGACCTACCTCCGGCTTCATGAAACACCCAATCTCGGTGTCCATCAAACCGGCAGCAGCTCAGGCCGCCTCTTGCGATTGCTGGTTCCGGTGTGGTGGGCATGGCTGCGCTCTACTTCATGGTGAACCCGTCCAAAGCCAGCTACTCGATGGCTCCGACAATGATTGTTTGCGCCGTTGTCGGGTTTCTAACGGCCGTCTTGGCGAACGATCCGAGGTCCTCGCGCCGAAACATCGCGGCTGGCTTCGCCGGCCTATTTCTGGGATTGGCCGTCTCGTTCAGACTTCCAAATCTCCTACTGTCGACGGGCTACTTCCTGGTGCTGCTGGCACTGGTCGCGCGATCGACAAAGTCAGATGACGTTGTGCGGCTGGCTTCGTTCGGAGCCGCATTCTTGGTGGGGCTAGCCCCGACGTTGGTCTCAAATGCCATTAACGCCGGAAGCATTCTGGCAACGACCTATAGCTCGGTCGACGCGACGCCACCAGATTTTAGCTTTAGCATCGCCCGGCAGTACTTCAGCGATATGCAAGGCGCGCTGATTTTGTTGATCGCGACTTGGTCCATTGTCGCTCTCGCTACCAACGTCAGCAAGACCGCGGCGTCGATTCGATCTCGACACCCTATTATTTGATGCCCCTGGTGCTGCTATCCATGTGGACGCTGTTGTTTTCCTTCTTGAATGATCCGAGTGAGTCCGCCAGTCCGCCTGGCGAATTGGCCTTTTCGAATGTTATCAAAGCGGGTCCCGGCCGAGAGTAGGAGGTCGAGAGATGGCAGTCTCAACATGCCTGAAGTGTGCTGGACATAGCTTTGAACTTGCAATGTTCGCCCCGATGGGCGGAGCCATAAACTCACGATCGTTCAGTGTTCTGGCTGCGGAACGCCGATTGGTGTCCTGGACCCTCATCCGGAGCTCTGACGGATAGCCTCAAGAAACAGATCGCCGCCATAGACGATAGATTAACCCGAATTGCGAAAGCGCTCACTGATTGATTTCCTGGAAGACGGAAATGCCTTGTCGCCCCGATTCCATCATTCGCCCCCTATTTCCGAAATTCCGAAAAATTGACTCGACACGTCGGGCAAATCAGTGCTCTTAGTGACGACCTCTGGGGAACGGAGGTAGGCATGAAGAACGCACTGTCAGGCAACCGCGGCTCGCTGCACGGGCTCGCCGAGATTTTGGCTCAGGCCCCGCTGGTGGCGGCAGCCTTCGGCAAGTGGCCTGGCTTCGTGCTGATGCTGATCACGATCTTGGCGCTGTTCACGGTGAGCCTGCTGACGGCCATCGCGATCGGCAGGACGGCGCTGGACCTGTTCGGCTGACATCGGATTCGCAAATGAGATGTTACGGAACAAGCAGGCCATTGGCCGATCAGCTGACGGCCCCATATGTGCGTCACCGCCGTATTGCAGTCCTGTTCACCGGTCTCGTTGCAAGAACAATGCCTTTGGGGTTCGCTCCGCATCCGCTCGGAACCGCGTTGAACAATCCAACCACTTGGGCAATCATGCAGGCTCTTGCGAATTTGCGGATGATCCGTCGGCAACTGAAAGGCTTGAATGCTCATCAATGAAGGTTATCGCAATTCTAGCTCATGCTGATGACGTAGAGATTTACTGCCTCGGCCTGCTGCTCGCATTACAGGCGCGGGGAGCTGCGATTGGCTGGGCTATCGCGACCGACAGCTTCGTAAGCGAACATGACGGTGTTGTGCCTGACAACAACACGCGGCGCCGCGAGGCCCGCGAGGCAGCGGCGCTGTGCAGTGTTGCGCCGGTTTTCCTGGGAGAGCAGGATGGACTACTGCAGGCGGATCGCAAGCTTGTCGCCAAGATTTCCATGCTTGTTCGCAAAGAGGCGCCCGATCTCGTCGTCACGCATTGCGCAGAAGACTATCACGCCGATCACCGCGCCCTGTCCCGCGCTGTCTTCGAGGCGGTTTCACGATCAGCGCCCATAATCGTGGCGGATAGCTACCTGGGAGTAGGCTTTTCGCCAAACATCTACGTCGACATTACCGAACATTTCCAGCGCAAGACCGAGGCGCTATACTGCCACCGCTCGCAAAGGCCTCAGAGATTGGTCGACGACATTTCGCTATGGAACCGCTTTCGCGCGAGACAATGCAATGCTGCTCCGCATTGCTATGCCGAGACGTATCGGTTCGATCCGGCGTTTCCATTTTCAGATATCCGGGCGCTGTTACCTCCCGCACCCAAGACGATACCGCGCTAGATCTGCGCTCGGCGGCAATACTCGAAATAGTGTTGCTTAGATAGAGGCGAGTATTTCAGCTTTTCAAAGATTCTGAGCATCGGGACGTTTGCCAGATCGGTAGAGCCCAATATCGTGCGGGCGCCATGCTCCTTCAATCTGCGCAATCCTTCGCTTTGCAAAGTCGTTCCCAAACCTTGTCCTCGATAGCGAGGCCGCACTCCGACATGGACTATAGCGCCCTTTGCCTCCTCTTCATTGAAGAACTCGGGTAACACATAGCCAACCGGTTCGCCGCCGTGCCGAAGAATGTGCCAGAGGTGTGCGTGCCTCGCATGCCCGGCGATATCCTGAAACAACTCATCTACTTCTTCTGCGGGTTCGCCCCTCATGACGTCGATCACTAGCTGCCGCAGCTGCGGGTCGTCAACACCTGCGACTGGCGTGATTGAAAGGCCGCCTGATGCCGTCAACGGAGCCCGCCGTCGGCCAGTGAGGCTCAACCGCAGCAATTGCTTCGCCTGGCGAGGCTCGAAGCCCCAGCTAGGTAGCGCTTCGACAAGAGCGTCTGCATAGGCGAGACGACTCTGCACTATCAACTCAATTTTTTGGGGACCGAGCGCAGAAAGCACATCGACGCCAAACGCGAGAAGCCTGCGAGCTGTCATCAGCGGGTCGGCATCGCCGAAGGCAATGGGGTCGACCATCGTTACGACTCGCGGCAAATCGAGAAGTGATCGTAGGCGACCCGCCGGCGCTCCATTGCTCAGCGCAACAAGGTACCCCTCCGGGCGGAAGTCCGCATCCCCTGTAAACGAAAGCTCTTGGTGGTCCGGTAGCTGCGCAGCATCAAGCCCACAAGAATGCCAAAGGCGCTCTTCACCCCTTGCGAGGCATCGGACTTCTATGGAGTGATCGTGCTTCAGATGCCCAGAACCATGTTGCTAGCGTCGCTCCAGTGCGGGCGAAAGCCCTCGTCGAGTGTTGAACTCTGCCTGGCGTTCCCTCTCGACAAGCCTGCTGAACAATTCTTCGTAACGGTCGAGAACGGTATCGAGACCAAAGCGTTGGACTGATTTGCGCCCTGCTTCAACGAGTCTGGATCGATGCTTTTCGTCTTCGACTATGCGCTCAAGAGCCGTAGACCAATCGAGAAGCGAGGCGCTCGTCTCCATCAGAATTCCGCCGTTACCGAGCGCCTCCGCTAGCCCCCCGCGATCCGTTGCAAGCACCGCGAGGCCAGAGCACTGCGCTTCAACGACAACCCGACCGAATGCCTCGTCGCATTCCGACGGAACAAGCAGCACATCACATTGTCCGTACAGAGCCGGCATAGCGTTCGCATGGTCACACATCGGGAGAAGCTCGACATTCTTGAGACCATCGAGGCACTGAACCACCGGCCACACAGATTTGAACCACGTGTCGACGGTGACAAACCGCAGCTGCGGAAAAGCCCTTGCTAGCGCTACGAATGTCCGAAGCCCCTTCTTGGGTTGCGGGTTGACAAACAGCACCGTGACGACGTCAGACGCCACGCGATCCATGCCCGTAAACATGGCTTGGTCAATGGCCGGTGCAATTACAACACCGGATTGCCCCCAAATTGCGGATAGCGTGTTTGCAATGAAGCGTGACGGCGCGACATAGTCAATTGTATCAGCACTTTGCTGAATAGCCTCGAACACATCGGGATGGGTAGACGTAATTTCAAGGCTCGGAAGCATCATCACGGTCGGCAGTGAGGCGGCTCCTGCGATATCGCAAACGCGGTGCGACTGACTGAGCTGCGTCAAAACAACATCAACATCCCTCCATCGGAGATACTCAGAGAGCGCCTCGGAAACGTGTACGTCGCGATCCACAGCGATCACCGAAACGTTGTCTACCCTATAGCGAGCAGTTGTCCGGATCGGAAGCTTAGTGCCGCCACTCTCGTGCCAACCTATCTTCCAATCTGCCAGTATTGCCTTTTTCTCTAGCTGTTCGGCTATGGCGGCAAGAGTTCTCGCCTCTGTAAAGACGTAGTTATCGAGGCTTCCGATCACCGTTACCTCATGGCCGCGAGCTGCAAGGCCTCTGGCCAGCGTTTCCATCGATATCTCCGCCCCACCACGCGAGAACGGAAGAGGCGCGCATCCGGTTGCGAAGACGAAGCGCATGCTCAAGCGGCCCTTTCCTCTGGCTCCGGTAACGAGACACAGTCGAATAGCGCGCCGTGCACCAAGAGCTTACAACAAAGCTCGTAGGCGCTCGGCAAACTCAATCCACACGTCTCTGCCATTCGATGCGACAAGTCGTCGACGGAGCCTGATATTTTGAGGGTAGCAGCAAACTCAGCTAACAGCATTTCATCGTCAATATCGTGTAGAAACTCCTCGAGCTCCTTGGGCCTCAAGTACTTGTTGAAGTCGCCATGCGTCAGAAAATGCAAACGGAAATAGGGACGATACTTGCGAGTATCAAAATCCAGCGCAGCAACTTCGCTCCGTAAGAAACTGTACGGCACAAAGTTTACGTAGTGAGTGTAGTGCCCGTCCCAGTCTTCACTGATCTTTTTCCCATCCTTTTCAGCTTCGATGAAGAACCGGGTTCCAGGATAGGGCGTGGCCCAATAACGAGACGTGTGCAGATCGATCCCGAGATCACGGCGCATGAAGTCGAGCGTTCGCGCACTGCCAATCATGCTTGCGACGGTCTCTCCGGGATACAAATTCATCAGCAGAGGTTCAACAATCGGAAACCCGATATCACTCATCAACTTCGCTGCTTCGAGCGTGGTCGAGAGCTTCATGCCCTTCTTCTGCTTCTTGTAGATCACGTCGTTACCCGCCTCAAAACCAAAGGCGAAACCCTGGCAACCGAGAGCTAGCGCCCGTGGGAGCAAATCGCGACACCGCAGAACGTTCTCTACCCTCACGATGCCGTGCCACAGAATCGGGAGTTGCGCAGCCTCCAGCGCGTCCAGAAGCTCCTCAAACCAAATGGGGTTCTCAAGCAAATCGTCGTCATAAAAATGAAACGTGTCGTGCTTGTGCCGCTCATAGCCAACCCGCAGCTCCTCTACTACGTTCGACGCTGGACGCCATCGGACGGCATGCGACCAAGTAAGGTAAGTTGAGCAGAAGCTGCAGCGAAATGGGCAGCCGCGTGAGGCCATGACCTGGAGGGCGGAGCGATGATTTACGTGAATGTTCTCATTGTAGAGGGAAAGGTCGATTAGACTCCAGTCCGGCGGCGGAAAACTCTCATAAGGTCCGAGGGGTCGAGAGCCACCAAACACATATCGGTCCCCAGAGAGGACCGCCGCCCCTTTTGGCGGCTGGGTGATGGCGTCCCCAGAAATAAGCGCATCGACGACATCAAGAAGCGTTTCTTCGCCCTCTCCGATAACGGCAATGTCCGCGCCATTCCGCAAGCATTCTTCCGGCTCCACGGTCACGTGATTGCCACCGACTATGATCCTGACATTGCCTTCAGCCTTCAGCTTTCGGCAGATACGAAAGACATTGGGAGCCTGCGGCGTCTTGAGCGTGAAGCCCACGACATCTGGCGCTCTTTTGAGAATGGCTTCTGTCGTCTGTTGCCAGTCTAGATCAAGCGCAACCGCATCGAGAACTTCAACCTTCAATGTCGGTCGATGCTTCTTAAGCTGTGCGCCGAGGCAGCAGAGCGCCATCGGTTGCGGCTTGTATTCAAGCCGATCGCGAAATGGTGGGCGTACCAGCAGGATAGACGTATCGCTCATCAGTTTTGCCCCCCCGCACGCTCAAACAACCTATCGAGCCGGTGACCGATGACATCCTCAAAGAGGGGAGCTTCATAGATTTCTATGAAGCCGATCCCGGACTGATGCGACAGAAAATTGAATACCGCCTCCAGCACTTCCTTTATGGGTTGCTGTCGCTTGCCGGCAAGCGACGTAACAATATCTGTAATGCTCGTTACACCGTTGCAGGCATACCATATCTCCGCCGCTTCCGGGCCGAGCCGTCGCGCATCTTCGCCAGGTAATGCAGCATAGATGTGACCCTCCTCTTCAACGAAGAGGGTCAGTTTGCTCAAGGCTGGATACAATCAAACATCCTCCAACTTTGCGTATTGCAAGAGAGGGTCTCTGCTCCGGTGAGCATCAGTTGTTCGGCGTTATCAGCTTATCGTTTTGGTTGCACCGAGCGCCACAACGATGTTTAGCTCCACGTCTTTCTCGCCGCCAAGCTTCGAAAGCTCGTCCGGACTAAATCCTCCCTCACCGAGGACAAGAGTGTCCCATTCGACGCCGAGTTTTTCGGCGATTAGCTTCTTCTGCTCCTCGGTCAATTCAAGTCTAACGCGCTTCTTCTTGTCGTCCGGCATTGTGCCCTCCCTAGGTTATAGATGAAGTCTTGGTGGATGCGGCTTTGGTGATAGTTGCAGCTGACAAAAGGTTAGCGTTGTCGGCACGCATTTCGGCAGTGATTGCTTCGCCGATTTCCGAATCGATCGTTACGACGTCCCAACAAAGTCCTAGTTCGTTCAAGATCGCTTCCTTTTGCTCTGCTGTGAGGACCAGCGTGACCGTCGAGCCTGAACTCGATTTGTCCTTTCTCTTAAAATCCTTCGGCATAACAGATCTCCATGCTATCGGCAGGCGTCGCTTTCTGGCGCGGCTCTTCAAAATGAACTGAACGCACCCAGCCTGAAAGGCTCTCACGCGCCGCCCGCGAGCGCGCAAGCACGGCTTCCAACTCTCCGAGTCTCAGATCTGGGTGAAGCGCATCGAGATTCAGTTCGACGCTCGGATTTTGCCCATAGAGTTCGATAAGTCCTTCGAAAAAGCAATACGGGATATGCACAAGAGAGACTGCATCCAGCAAAGTCATCTGCACGAGCACCGCCACGTCCTCTGCAAAAACTGGCGCGTTGATTGAAAGCGCATTACGCAACCGATCGGCGAAACCTAGCGCATCGCAAATGGCCTGATCATAGCGGTACTGAAACTGCTTCACCACCGAATAGAGTGCGGCAACACCAGGATCGTCGAACCGTACGGGGGCAAGTGCATGAATTTTCGGCAATCCCCATTTCTGAATGTAGTAGTTGCGGTAAGGAACACCTGGTAGCGGCTCCAGCCGACCATAAAGCGTACTATAGTGCGGAGTAGTCACGTAGCTGCCGGTGCGTTTTAGAAAGCCAATATTAGCGTGCAAATCATCCAAAGTGGTTTCTGGATCAAACATGATCATGTATGGCAACGGATGAATCCCGCATTTGCGCAAGATATCAATTGCGACTTCATTCTGCTCGACCGAGGTACCCTTGTTGAGGCGCCGTAGCGCGGCCTCGCTCCCACTTTCGACGCCGATGTTAATTGCAGAGCATCCGTTCTTGCCGAGGATTTCGATGGTTTCCCGGAAACGCACGATCTGATCAGCGCGGGTCTCGAAGCTGAAGGTCAGATCGGACCACTCCGCGTGCATTGCTATGGCCAGCTCACGCGCCCGCTTATGACTGACCAGGAAGTTCGGTTCGGAAAAGAACACATGGCCAAAATCGACACGGTCACGCCAACCACGGAGCTCCGTCATTACGTTTTCAGTAGAGCGATATCGCATCTTTCTGCCGACAGAAACCGGTATGGAGCAATAGTTGCAGGTATAGGGGCAACCTCGGCTTGACACGATGTGAAAGACCGAACGCTTCCGCCGTGAACGCCCATCGTAGTAAGTAGGGAATGCGATGTCGCCGCTCTTGAATGTCCGCTTCGGGAAATGAAGACTATCGAGATCGGTCTCTACCGGAAGAAGCGAATTACTCTGGATTCGGCCGTCTGGCCGCCGATAGACAAGATTTGGGACACTCTCGAGGTCGCCGGAGCTTTCAAGTGCTTGGACAAGTGCGAGTAGCGGTCTCTCGCCCTCGTTGCGAATAACAAAGTCGACCTCGGGGAAATCGCGAAGAACCTCGGTGGACAGTTCGGTCGCATGATAGCCTCCCAGGACCACCGTACAGTCGGGCGATTTCCGCTTTACCGCACCGACAAGTCCTAAGCACGCAGCAAATGTGTGAGTATAGGAAGCGAAAGCCAACAAGAAGTAATCATCGAGCCGATGACGTTTCACCAATTCATCCGATGGCGTTGGATCCTGCTCAAAGTTAAAGATATCGCAAGCGTACCCATGCGCTTCGAGATGGCTGGCGAGATAGCCCAGAGCGAGTGGCGATAAGGGCAATTCCGGATCAAGTCGATCGAACGGATTGACAAGTGCTATCGTGAGTTTCCGGTCACTTAGCTGCCTGGTTGAAAGGGTCATGCCGGAACTAATCCTTCAACTGAAAGGACTTGGGCTACGCGCATAATCTCCGGAGCAAGTGCGTTAGCTCTTTCACGCACTTTGTCTATTAGCGATTGATTGCGCGCAAAGAGCGCCGGTAGTATAGCCGCACTCGTCTCTGGAGAACCCCAAGAAAGGTCTTCGAGACAAAAGCTGCTATCCCCCGCCTTGGCGCGCTCGAATGCCGAAATGAAAACGTTATAGGGCATGTAACGAAGTTCGATTGATGCCAGCTCCAGCTGTTGCAGTACCCGTAACTCCGATGCCGACAGCCTCAACTTCTGTCCACGCTTAGCAAGCGACTTGCAGCGGTATATCGTGTCGAGCTGGATCGAGAGATAGCTGTCAAAACTCTGCCTAAATGCGTGGATCGAGCGCCAGACAGCCCCGACATGCGCATCCTTGAACAGCGGATCAGGTATCCGATGAGGGTCCTCAATTCCAAACTTTGCTTTGTAATAATCCCAATATTCGGTTCCCGGCAGAGGCTGTAGTCGATCGTACAGTATGTAGGGGTGGGGCAAGAACCCGATCAGATCGTTCCGGCGGAGGAAATCGAGATTGAGCTGGAGGTCGCGCAAATCGCTCTCCGGATCAAACATGATGAGATAAAGCTGCGGGCGGATATTGCAGCGCTTGAGGATAGCCAGAGCCCTCTCATTCTGATCAGGCGTCGCACCCTTGTTGAGCCGAGCAAGCACTGATGGACTCGCACTTTCCAATCCCATAGTTATGGCCAGGCAGCCAAGGGCGGACAGTCTCTCAATCGTATCCTGCTTGCGGCAAATCTGGTCAGAGCGCGTCTCAAAGCTGAAAGTGACGTCGGGTCGGACGTCGTGCAGGGCTGTTGCGAGCTCAACTGCGTATTTGTGGTTGGTGAAAAAATTCGGGTCTTGAAAAAAGATATGACCAAAATTCGATGTTTGGCCGCAGTCGACGATTTCGCGGATCACGTCAGGAATACTGCGGGTGCGAGTCTTGCGTCCGATTAGGGTCGGAATTGCACAATAATTGCATTTGTAAGGGCAACCGCGGCTTGCAACCATATTCAGATATCTTCGTCCACCCCCATCGTTCTGATCGAAGAACCAAGGCAACTGATTCATCGACCAATCATTCGCGACCACACGCTTGGGATGGCAGAAGCGATCTAGATTCTCTTCTAACGCCCGCATTGGATTGGCCCTGACTCTGCCGGCGGTCCGCCAAACAAGGCCTTCGACGACCGAGAAGTCCTCGGAGCCCGCCTCCAGAACCTCCACGAGTTGGAGCAATGAGTGTTCGCCTTCTCCCCGAATACAGAAATCGATAAAATCAAAATCCTCCAGGATTTCTCTGCCCAAGGGCGTAGCATGGTGCCCCCCAAAAACGATCTTCGCTTTGGGGTTTTGCAACTTCAGCTCTCTCGCGAGAGCAGTGCATTTGTCGAACGTATGAGTGAACGTTCCGAAGCCGATAAGACTGTACTTTTCGAAGTCGAAGTCGCTTAGAATTTCGGCTTCTGCATCAACATTGCGTTCGAAATCAAATATATCGACAGAGTGCCCGTGTTGTTCGAGAAAGCTTGCGAGATAACCAAGCGCGATAGGAGAACCTGGCAAATCAAGTGTCAGGCGGTTAGGCGGGTTTATGAGAGACACAAGCGCCATCTGTGGTATCTTTCCGCCCACGGCGATGTTTGTCAATACAGCATCTGGAGGTAGAAGATGGCCCCCCCCGTGAAGCCTAAGAGACCCAATCATTCCGACCAATAGCAGGGAGAGCTGCGCTGTGTCCCTGTCTGGACTAGCCTACATTCATGCAACGGTGGCCCCACGGAATCCTGATGAACGCAACTGCGAACTCTCGCCGGACATCTCGGCTAGACTTCGGTGACGCCGAGATCGTTTTTGGCGTTCTGCCCTTTTGTCAGCTCAGCCCAGCTCTCGACGCCAGCACACTAGCTACCATGCTCAAGTTGAGTGGCATTCGGACCAAGGTCGTCTACTTCAATCGAGTTTTCGCAAAAGACGTTAGCCGCAATTTCTACGAAAGCGCCGTGGCGCCGGACTGCCCGAACAGCTTAATCGGAGATTGGGTCTTTCGACGCGCCGCACTTGGTGAAGCGGATGACGGCCAGTACTTTCATAGTCTTTCTGAGCGGGGCCTCGTCTCGGCTTCTCTCCTTCCAGTAGCAGCGCACGCCAGGAATGCGGTCGAAGGCTTTCTGGAAGTTTGTTTAGCGGAGCCAGACTGGTCAAATGTAAAAGTGCTCTGCCTGGTCGAAACGTTCGGAAAGCGCGACGGGGTCTCAGGGCAACTCATGTCCTCCCTCGCCCTCGCTAGACGCTTGAAATCGGTGCGCCCCGATCTGAAGATCGTTTTGGCTGGGCCCAGCGTGGAACGCGAGATGGGAGAAGCCCTGAGAAACTTTGCTTGGTTGGATTTCGTGTGTTCGGACGACGTTTACGATGCCGTTCCGCGTATCATTACCAATCTCTTGGAAGGCAGAAATGCCGGCGGCTTTCCTTCAGAGAAAGGGAAAACAGCCGCAACTCAGCAGAGCCTCAGACACAATGCGCGCACCTTAGAGCTACCGATACCAAACTTCGACGATTATTTTGAGCTGAGGGGAGACGGCCTGCCCGGCTTCTTTGATACCATACCCATGCGTGGATCAATTGGATGTTGGTGGGCCGAACGCAGTCATTGCACGTTCTGTGCCCTTCCAGGCGCAACTGTTACGTTTAGGAGCAGGGCTCCCGACCACTTCGTCGCTGAATTTGTAACGCAGTTGGAGCGCTACTCGCCCAACACAATAGACCTCCATGATCTTCTGTTGGATCAAACCTATTTTGAGATGGTCCTGCCCAGGCTGTCTTCTCTGAACCACAAGAGCGAAATCTTTCTGCAAACCAAGGCGCATTTGAGTGCTGAAAAGATCTCGCTACTTTCAAGAGCCGGAGTCAGGAGCCTCCAGGTCGGCATAGAGACACTCTCTCCGAATACGTTGAAACGTGTATCGAAAGGACTTTCCATCCAAAGGAACATTGAATTCCTTTCCTTATGTCGAAACGTGGGAATCTCATGTTATTGGAATTATCTGCATTCCTTTCCTGGCGACTCATCCGCAGATATCTTGGAAGCAATTCCCATTATCGCAGCAATAGCTGATGTTGATCCACCATCAACGTTTCAACCCATGCGAATCGAGCGATTTAGTCCGTACTTCAAGAATTCGGCCCAGTACGGCATTGAGCAAATCTGGCCAGACCGCTCGTACGAGTATGTTTACGGGAACGCAGGCATCGATCTGGAAAGATTCGCTCTATATCACGAGCATCGCGAGCAAAATTTGAACTACAGAGAAAGAGCTGCAGCGGTCGAAGAGCTTCGCCAGGCAGTGGAAGGTTGGAGACGCCTGAGTCACCACCCCCATTGACGCGCTGAAGGACCGGTGAGCGATTCGAAAAGCGGCGCCCGGCTACGGCGCTGGCAGCGCCAGGAGGACCGATCTAACTCTTACCAAGTCTGACGTCATGGCTGACGCCTCGGGTCTGGGCCAGTGATCGAGGGCAGATTCGCCAATCAGATGTTATGGGATAAACGGCCATTGACCGAGATCTACTCCTGGCTCCTCGCGACCGCGCCAGACAGGGTGGCGGACGTCTGCTGCTCGCTCAACAGCGGACATTTCGCCGTGTATCTGCGATCTCCGCAAAGTGCCATGAACGAACATCAGCTGGGCAGAGCAAAGCGCACAGCTGGACTGCTTAGTGTCGCTTGCCGTAACCGCTGAGGGTATTCGACAAGTTCACCGAGAAACGCCGCCCTTGAGCGAGCCTGGTTTGCCAAACCCTGCTTGCTCGACAATCCACTCTGCAACTACGAACGTCAGGTCGTGAAAGGTTAGAATGCTCGCGTCAAGGTCCAATTTTTTGCAGATCTTAGGTTTTGCCTTTTGAAACGCTAGGTAGTCAGCCGCAATTCGAGCGCCGCCCGGGACATGATCGCCAACTGTTCTGAGAAAGTCCCGCACTTGTCTGATCAAGCTTTGCACATCCATATTGTGAGAATGAATATCCTGGCCAGCGATGTCGGAAATAAACTTTTGATACCGGAAACGTTCTCGATCGAGCACCAAGCATCGCTTTCGTTTCTGGGCGACATTTCCATAACGCTTCGCACCCAGATAGATCCCAAGCTCAAGGGGCATATTGAAACGCGGAAGACGGTTCGCAGGGTCTAGTCCGGTTCTGCATATGTCGTGAATGCCGTATGGGCATTCCTCGATCAACGCCATTATCTTTTCGATGCGCGTTCCACTACCATCGTCAATCTCAAAAGCACAACGAGCGGAAAATCCGCATCGAATGACAGTGAAGACGATCGCGTCGAAAAATTTCTGGTATCTTCGGTCAAATGGGCAATTGATGAAAACACCTAGCGAAGCCGTATTCGCCATCTGCCCTAGCCTTTTGAAGCCCTAACTTCCGAAAGCACCTTCTTTAAGTTGCCCAGTTTGAAGTTATCAGGCTTACCAGCGGGCTTCACAATTACCACCCCGTCGTCGGTGATCCCGAATATACTATGGCCAGCCGACTTGTAGGCGTTCTTAACGCTTCTAGCGGTCGCAGTTGAACCGCCCTTAGGAGCTTTAAGAAGGTACCGCCCTACTAGTTTCACAGTCTCGTTTGCGGGAAACGAAAAAGTACGACCCGTAGCCGCACTTCGCCCAACGGACTTCACGCCCAGCGAATTCATCCTTCGTTTCTTTGAGAGTTTTCTCAATGTCTTCGCCATCACCATCCACCCGAATCTTTCCCAACCTAGAGTACACCAAGTTGCAGCCATTTACATATACAATTCTTTCGAGATTACGAGTCCCCGTGTGCTCACCCCGAGAACTACTCTTTTCTAACGCCAGTACCCAGTACCATCAGACGGCGCTCAGATCTCGGCGGCACTAGGGCTAACAGGTAGGTTCTTTTATATGGACTACGCGAAACCTTGCACGCAACGCGGGCATCACAAAGTTATGGAAACTTTTGCTGCGCGTCCGCCAATGAAGCTGTTGCGCGCACCTAGTTATAGAATGGAGCAAATGCGGTCGACCTTTAAGGGCGGCGCGAGGGTGATTTGGTTTATTTGCAGTGCAACGTGAATTGCTGAGCCCGGCTTTCGGGTGTAGGCTGGTGGCATGTGGTTCTTGGACAATATCGCTTCCGCTATCACCGCCGCTACAGCACTTCTTATAGTGTTCGTAGCGTTCGAACGAAGGATCTTGTCTGCGGTGAGACTGGGCCAGAGAATTTTTGAGGAGGTGAGCTGCCTAACTAAAAAAAAATTTAATCCTCAAAAAGAGAGGATACTTATATCGTAATCGCACTTTCATTTTCTTGCCCCAGCGATGCCAATAGAGAAAGAAGCTCCTGCGTCAGCACGGGCCTCCTGTCGGCGACACCTAGTATTCGAGATACTTTGGGACGGGCAGGTCGCTATCCCAATTTCAGAACAACCTCGCAGTCTTGGTCTTGGCATCGGCGGTGTATGCAAGCTGCGCTTTCCATGGATTTGGTGAACATGGGCGTTGTCCCTCGCAAGTCAGATTTTACGGAACAATTGGGCCAATGACCGAGTCTCAACATCGTGGCGACCATTCGATTGCTTTCAACTACCGTCAGCAAGTCGGAGGGAGCGATACGGAGCTGTCTTGGTTGTTAAGATTGATCACAGCCAGAACCTGCTAGCCTGCTCGATCGGCAGATCTCCGGACTTTGAGCCCGGATGACTTTGGCGGCATAGCCTCTGGCGCGCCGAAAGCCACATTTCCCATCTGCAATATCTCAGGAACAGACCGGCTGGCGCACATTCGCTATCAAAGCACGATCGCGCTGGCTAGCGCATGCAGCGGCCATGCACGTCGTTGCACAGCCCGCGTGCTGGCTACCGGTTCGCTTGCTCGCCCAGCCGATGTATAGATACAAGGATGGACGAATATCTTGATCTGAGTCGCCGCTTTGGTCTCCTCGCGAATTACACCGCCGAGGAGCTGTTCGCATCAGAGCTTCCTGGTGAGGGCCTAAACTGGGACAAAGTGCTGGAAGGTCGCTTCTCTGTTATCGTGGGCCGAGCCAACTTCGGCAAGACCATGGAGTTCCGGGCAAAGAGCAAGGCCCTTTGCGTACAAGGGCAGCTTGCGATCTATGTCGCCTTGCAAAAGGTTCTGGGCGAAGACAACCTTGAGGAGGCGCTCGAGACGGAGGACCTCGAAGCATTGCTTGCATGGAAGCAGTCTGGCAGCGAATTGACCGTGTTCGTCGATTCTCTGGATGAGGCGTCTCTTGGTACCGATGACGGCATTCGCAAGGCACTGAGACGCCTGAGCAGGGCGCTTGGCTGGCCGGGCGCCGACGTCAGATGGGTCCTCTCCTCCCGACCGGCCGTGCTCACAGAGGACCTCCTCGCACTGCTCAAGGCCGAGCTTCGCACCACGCTGCATACAGGGACCAAGAACTCGTCCAACGGTGAGGAGCTCGAAGGTGGCTTTGTCGAAGTAGCCTATACGTCGGAAAATGCCCGTGAAGACGAGCAGGATGCCGCCGACGGGGCCGTTGGCGATATTGCGTCTGCCGACGCGGCCAGCAAAACTCAAAAAAAGGCGCCAGCGCATGAGCACCTGGAGGTTTATAGGTTGCTACCACTGGACAAGATGGGGGCAGCGCTCTACCTGCGAACGCACCATGGCATATCGCAACCGGAGCAGACTCTGCGCGTTGCCTGGCATTACGGACTCGGTCGTCTTGCGGAAGGGCCCGGGGGCTTGGATATACTGGCCCACATCGACCTAGTTAAAAATCCGCATCAGCACCTTACCGCAGTATTCAATCGGATGGTCGATGCTGTGCAACAGCAACAACGCATGGACCCTCGGGAACGACGGGTTGGTAGCCCGCCTCCTGAGAGCTTGGGCGAGGCCATTGAGCGTCTTGCCGGCGCCTCAGCTGTATGCCAGTTGCCCAACATCGAGATTTCGCCCAAGGCTCTGCGCTATCGCGACGGCGTGTTATCAGCGCGTCCCATTATTGCTTCTCTCCTATCGGAGGAATCCCTAACGTATCTGCTGGGCTCGCGCCTGTTCATCGACTCCGGGCAACATCAGGTCAAACTCTATCCAGACGAGCTCTTGCCGTTTCTTGCGGGCAAGCGTCTTGCCTCACTTGTAAAATCACCGGAGCATGCTCGTCGGCTGCTTTCTAACTTTACCTGGCACGCAACCACCGGTGAGTGCGGGGTTTACCGAGCGCTCCTCCCCTTGGCGGGCTGGCTAGCAGTCTTCAGCGCACACTGTCGCCAAGAACTTCTCATCGTGGAGCCGCAGGCAGTTGCATTCTTCGGCGACTTGAGAAATCCCCAGATTCAGCTGGCGGAAGCATCTCGCGCACTCGAGCGCACTGTCGAACGTCTTGTCTCGGAGGGTGATACACTCGGGCGCTCGCACTTCATCCTTACGACTGAGAACTATTGGCAAGCCGCTAAGCCTGGCATTGAGCCGACACTACAGCGCCTGTTCGAACAGTACGGTACCGATCGTCACGCTAGGGAGGCGCTCTTAGGCATCGCCAGCCATGCTCGCTTGGAGGTGCTCCGCGGCGCAGTGCTGGATGCTCACGCTAGGAATTACGCCAAACTTCTCGGTGAGCGTTCAGAATTGGACTACATATTGTCGCTGGGGCGGGACGATGACTTTCACGCCTTGGGTGCCGCCCTTCAGGCCGAGCATGGGTTGGCAGAATCAAGCGTGGCCCGCCTTGTGGAGAGACTGGCGTGGAAGGTCCTTGATTCCAAGTCCATCTCAGGAATTGTAGCGGAGCAGTTTCGCCTGGGAGCAGACGGCTTTTGGATGGAGTGGGTACTCACGCGTGAGGTCGGGGAAGAGGCGAGCAAGATTGAACTGTACGGGCTCGCCCGATCGCTGCTGCTGCAATTGGTGAAAACGAAGATTGGGCCTGACAGGGAAACTGGGAGGAAGTTCGTAGAGCTCGTGACGCAACTGCTCGCGCTGGTCATCAACCGCTCCGCCATTGAGCCTTTGCGGGCAGCAAAACTCTGCCTGGTACTCCGTCGCTTCGTCAACGCTTACAACCACTATGATAGCGATACGTCCAAGCTGCGAGCCGCACTTCAGGACAATAGAGAGGTCCGTTTGGAATTTTTGCGTGGACTCATCTACCCGACCGACAGAACGGCTACCGGCATTTTTCAGGCGGTTTTTGAGTATCCGCACTTCTATCCGCTGGTCGCTGAAGACGAGGCTGCAATTGGAGAGCCTGGTTTCACTGAGCTCATTGTAACTCGGAAGAAGAACGCTGCTAAGCCGTTCTCCAAGCCAAACAAACGACGCGAGCGCGGCCCGATCGTCGACGAGAAGTCCAAGGCAGCGCTGCTGGCTATGCTCGATGGAATCCGCGATGCCTCACAGGAGAGCGCTCTGGCATGGGTGGCTCAGTGGCTTGTGCATACAAATCAGCGGTCACGATATGGCGAGTGCAACTTCACACTTTTCGAAAATGCGGCGGGCAGCGAGATTGCACAGGGCGTTCGTGCTGGCCTTAGCAATCTGTGGCGTACCAAGGACCCGAAATGGAACGAGAGCGAACCCAACTCTACCTACAACATCACCATAGCCGGATTGCAGGGACTGCACCTTGACTTGGGCGACGGCTCTCGCCTCCCGGCGTTCAGCGAGCAGGAAATCCAGCGAGCCATTCGATATGCCCAGTTCGAGATGAACGGCTATCCTAGGTGGTTTTGGAGTTTGGCAGGAGCTCACGAGCAGGTAGCCTCGCTGGAGCTAGATATCATACTGGCGGGTGCCCAGAAGGGGCCGGTTTCGCTTGACAAGGCGGAACGGCTCATTCGGCACTTCAATGAAGCGCCAAAGGGCATCCAGCAGAGCCTTGCTCGCGCGGTCTGGGAATTCATCCTGAGAAATCCGCAGCTGCACGAATACACGTCTGCGGCCGCCCTTGAGGTGGTGGCTAATAGCGCCGGTGCCATCGACCAAGCAACACTCGAAGAGGAAGCTTGGCGGCGTATGGACTCCGCTTTCAACGAAGCGCTTCCTTCGCACGACGACCCGGATGATGAAATGGACGCTGAGGCTCAGAACGCGTGGCAAGAGCTCGAGAAGCTGATTAATGAACTCAGGCGCCGACGCTCCAAGGCCCTTGTCTGGGGTAGCATCTGGTTGTGGACCTACCCCGGCACCTTTTGCCAACGGTGGGAGTCGTGGAGAGCCGGCAAGCCGCGGGCGGCAGAAGAGTTCATGATTGCACTAGCGGCACACTTGGGCGAAGACCGTGGTACACGCCTCGCACAGATGGCCGAAAAGGGGGGTGTAGCGCTCAACACGCTTAAGGTGCTCTACGATTGGGTATGTTCGGTAGTCAGGGAAGAAGACGACATTAAGCGCGAGGAGGGGCGCGTTTTTTCGCCGGGTGACCGAGATCACGCTGAGCGCCTGCGCGATGCTCTGGTTCCGGCTATCTCTCACGCCAAGTCAGAGCAAGCCTATGATATCCTTGAGGAGCTTCGGCAGCGAGCTGATGGCCATCGAGCGAAATATCTGCGCCACACGCAGTTCATGATGCGCGAAGCGCAGTATGCCAAGAAGCCGATCGCCCAGGCCGACTACCCAGAGTTCGAGACGAGCTTCGCACCCCGCGTTTCTGAGTACATGGCCTTCGCAATGGCCGTGGAAACCGACTTGCTGACGGTAAAGAGCCAGATCGAATCAGGGGAATTTAGCCTGAGGCGTTTCTTCAACGCGCTGAACTTCAAGCGAATCAAGACTGACAGCGACGGGCTGGCGCTCGAAGAGGATTTCCAGGCGCTGCTTGGCAGCGAACTCAACCACGTTGCAGGGAACCGGTACGCGGTGACTCTTGAATCTGTCCTCCCAGAGGGAACGCGCCGAGATGTTCTGTGCCAGACCGACTCGCTGCGAGCAACAGTTGAACTCAAAATGTCGCTGAGGTGGACCTTGGCGGATTACATCGAGGCGCTGGAGAAACAACTTCAGGGTCAGTACATGAAGGCGCCGAACTCGAAAATCGGCTTCTTTGTCGTTGTGCTCCAGAAGGAACGCGGTTGGGACGGGCCAGATGGCAAATCCATCGGGTTCGACGAACTGCTCGCCATCCTCAGAGATAGGGCTCGGAAGAAAGAGATTGCGGACAACTCGGTTTACCTGCGCGTGATTGGCATCGATGCCAGCCCCGCAGAGGACTTCCGTGCCGCCAAGGGCGCGATCAAGTTCGTGGGCGACGGTGCACGAGCAAAGTATGCCGATGGCGAAGGAAACACTTGGAGTGGCCGAGGTCGAAAGCCCGAGTGGATCAAAGCCGCTTTGGGGTCAGGAAAGTCGATCGATGACTTTCTTACAGCCAAGCACGGGAATATAGCCGCCTCCCCTGCCATCCCACGTCGGCATTCACCGGAGACGTAATGCCAAACCTCATGCCGGCAAGGCTGAACTTGGTCGAAATTCAAGTGGCCTCCAGTGCATTTCTATCAGCCCAACCGATTGCCGCACATCCTCGAAACAGCAGAATGAATTGAACATCGGAATCTAGGAGTCATTAGGGATATCTCTGCTGGAGGTGGCTTGGTCGGCTCTGTCTCCAGGAGCGGACATACGCTCGACATCAGAGAAGCGGGGTGAGGCTGAAGCGTGTAGCATCCCGAAGTCGCGCTTGGATTCGAAAAATAGGTGTTATGGAAGAAATCGGCCAATGGCCGATTCGCCAAGATCAGGTTTTACACGCAAAGTCCGCTTCGCGTCGAAGTCCACGTAATTCCCGTCTATAAAAAAGGAAGTTCACGCGCGCAGTTTCATGCGCTCCAGCAGATTACGGACGGACGACCTGTGCCAATTCCCACCACGGGCAGATCTGATACCTCGCCGATTTAGCTCCATAGCCATCGAGGCCAGCGTCAGCGCGCCGGTGGCGCGGATCGCCTGGATCACGGGAGTTAGACCCGAGGCAAATTCGTCTGCGACATCGATAAGCGCGGCCCTTCCAATGTTGCCGGCGTGAGCCAGGTTGCGGGGGTTACCAAGGCTTGCTCCAGCCGCCTTCTTTGCCGCCAGCGCGGCCTTGGTGCGCTCGGCTATCAGCCGCCGCTCCTTCTCGGCCAGAGCGGCATAGAGGTGCAGCATGAAGGGATCGGCATCCCGACCTAATTCGGCCACCATGAAGGGCACCCGCTGGGCCATTAGGCCGGCCACGAAGGCGACATCGCGAGACAACCGATCCAGCTTGGCTACTACGACGCTGCATTTCCTGGCCTTCGCCGCAGCCAAGGCAGCGGCCAGTTGCGGGCGCCTTTCCAGCGCGTCGGCACCCCTGCCGCTTTCGTATTCGACGAATTCAGCCGAAACGACCAAAGACTCAGCCGTGGCAAATCGTTCGATTGCGGCCCGCTGTGCATCAATCCCGAGACCGGAGCGCTGCTGGCCCTTCGTCGAAACCCTGAGGTATGAAATTGCCTGCTCCATGTACAAAGGGCATACCACCGTATGGGCCGTGGTCGTAGCGATTACCAGAGCAACATAGTTGCTGTTTTTCATGTTGCAGAGCGCACAGTTTGAGCGTTGCGCGATGTCGCTCTGCAACGTGTTGTGAATGGCGATTGTGGCCGCGTTTGCTGGCACCGGCGCAAACGATGGCAGTTGCTCTGAGCACGGCCCAGGAGCCGTTTCTGTGGCTCTTGGAGGCCAACTAGCGTCGGTCTGGCGTGCCGTATCTTTCGGACCACTCCTCCACGGTCGAGCACTTCGCCGGCATAAGGGCAATCGGATGGCGCAGGATTCGGCATGCCGCGAGCAGCAGCCGCTCGTGGGCGGTTGGAGGATCGCTGAGGCGTACAACATAGGGAAGCAAATTGCGGCCGTCGGAATTGCCGGCGCTCGCGCGCTTGATGATCTCGGCTACGAGATCCCGAGCCTCCACTTTCGCTGACTTTCGCCTGGACACCGACCGGCTCAGGTCTTGGGCGTCAGTCGGAGAACGTTACCCGCCGCGCGCTCTTCGGTATTCAGCTCCGCATTGATGGTCTTCAAGGGGTGTAGGGCAATGTCCGCACTGAGGGTGTCGATCATGCTCATCAGTTCCTCGTCGGTGAGCTCGCTTAGGTCCTTCCTCGCAATGGCTCCGGAGTGCCGCAACTCCATCGGAGTCTCCCGCCACTTTGCCCGGGTCTTGAGCCAGAAGATTTGTGCCGTCACGTTGCCGTTCTTGGCAGCATTGAACAGGAAGCCGGCGACCTGGGCATTGGCCTTGGTCTCCCCCAGATCGAGCTCCTCCCGGTAGTACTTCCGCAGCGTCTTCGGATCGATCCCGACCACCCCTGAGATATCGGCTTCAGGGATGCCATAGGCAGCCGGGGCTTCGACTTGGCGGCGCTGCCCGGGGTCGGGCCGGTGTGCGCGCCGTCCCATCAGGCGGCTCTTTCGGCCTGCCGTTCGGCCGCTACTTCCTCAAACGATGTGCCGGCGCCTAGATGGGTTGCCTTCGAGCCCGTAAAGGCCTGCCAACGCAGCACTGCAACATCAACGTAGGCCGGATCGATCTCGATCGCCAAACATGAGCGGCCGGTCATTTCGGCGGCGATGATGGTCGTACCCGATCCGCTGAAGGGGTCATAGACCGCCTGCCCCGGCGACGAGTTGTTCTCTATCGGCCGGCGCATACACTCGACGGGCTTTTGGGTTCCATGACCGTGCCCGTCGTCGTCGCGGGCATTGATGTTCCATACCGTCGATTGCTTGCGATCCCCATTCCAGTGGGCCCTGGACGTTCCCCGGACCGCATACCAGCATGGTTCGTGCTGCCAATGGTAGTGGCCCCTGCTGAACGCGAAGCGATCCTTCGCCCAGATAATTTGCGCGCGCATACTAAAATCCGAAGCTTCGAGCGATTGTTTAACCTCGCTCGTATGCAGGCTGGCGTGCCAGATGTATGCGACCGATCCGGGAAACAGGACCCAGGCCTCCCGCCAGTCGTCCTGGTCATCATTGACGACCTTCCCCAGCTTGCGGGGATTGAGGTTCACACCGGCTCGCTTCCGCCAGGCTGGGTCGTAGCTGACGCCGTAGGGCGGATCGGTCACCATCAGGTGGGGGCTTACGCCCGCCAACACGGCACCGACGTCGTCCGGGGACGTGCTGTCACCACAGATCAGCCTATGCTGACCTAAAACCCAGAGATCACCGGATCGCGTGACCGGGTGGCTCGGCAAATCGGGCAGGACATCAGGATCAGTGAGCCCGTCAGTGGGACGTGCCGCCAGGGATGCGCGCTCCTCCTCCGAAAAGCCGAGAAGGTCGAGATCGAACCCCAGGACCTCCAGCTCGCCGATTTCAAGCCCGAGTAGTTCCTGGTCCCATCCGCCGTTTAATGTGAGCTTGTTGTCCGCGATGGAGTAGGCGCGCTTCTGCGCCTCCGTCCACCCGGCCGCCACCATGACAGGCACGTCCACGATACGCAGCTTGCGCGCCGCCAGTACGCGGCCGTGGCCCGCGATGATGGTACCGTCTTCGGCGACCAGCACCGGATTGGTCCAGCCCCACTCGCGGATTGAAGCCGCGATCTGGCTGACTTGCACCTCACTGTGGGTACGGGCATTGCGGGCAAAGGGGATTAGCCGCTCCGTTGGCCAGCGCTCAACGTGATCCGCCGGCCCTGCAACCTTCCCTGCAAACTTGGCTGTTACCAGGGTTTTGTGTTGCGTGCTCCGATCGACATCAGACGCCATCGTCTTCGTCGCCATTATCGCCGTTCCGGGCTTACGATGACACGTCTGATCTCGGTGATCTCCGAGGTTGGCTCCTGGAATTGGCCGGCCTGCTCGGCCAGCCGGAACAGGATGGCGACGTTTCTAACATCACCCTTCAGGGCGCCGATCACGACGCCACGCACAATCGCCTCGGCCTTGGATAATTTTTTGATATCGGATCCTTCGCGGAGCGATATCTCCTCGTTCAGGATCTTGTTGAAGAGCGTATTGAAGTTCTGACTTCCCCTGGGGCGCCCGCTTGGATTCCCTGATTGCCCTGGCTGGAATCGGCAGTGCACGGGCGGGCTGCCGTAGCCCACCTTCGCAGGCATTCGGAACTGATCTCCATTGTCGTCGACATGGGTGTTGGACATCTGCATCGACTCCCGTCGGTAACGACGGCGTCCTTGCGCAATTACATCCAGTAAATCTATGCGATGGCGTCTCAGGTCGGTAGCGTAGCCATGTTCGAATGATTGCGCAGAATTGCGTATCAAAGCACATAATCAATCTCTTGGTCGATCCGAAGCTAGCGCGAGCGAGTCCAGCACAACGCCCAGAGGCCCGCCTGCAGTACCGTCGCTGTTTTGCGTTAACGCACGACGGATGGTATCTACCGACGCTCCGTATTGCAGGCAGATCGACGTGAGTATTGCCGCATCTCGGACCATCGCTTCGATTGTGCTTCCGCTACGTCCGGGGACGTTAATGAAGATCTCGGCCAGCCCACCGGTGTCGAAATAACCGAGACCCGCAGTGTAGCGGTGGCCAGCGTGTTCGAAGTCCATCAATTCGTGGACTCTTCGTTGCGGAAGCCGCCTTCGTAACGGAGCCGCGTTGTCGCCTATTGGGTTCGGACCGCTCATGAGCGTCGGTCCACACCGCTAAGGTGCCCATCTGAACTTAAGGTGCCCTCATCAGGAACGGGGGCATCATAGGGATCGGGGGGCATCTTAGCGCCGGGAAGTCCCCAAACCCACCGACCATCGCCGGCGAGTCCACCTGACCGCCGGGGCTGGATGCCCAACTGCTTGCGCGCACTACGGAATGGTTTGGATTGGCCGATCGGCCTGCCTTCCGTCAGCAAAGACGCTTCGACCGCGTGTTCCTCTATTTCTCGGACACCCATAGGCCCGGCGGATAGAAGATCCTGGAGAAACTCAACTGCGTCGCCTGTCGTATTGTCCTGCCCGCTAACCCCTAACAGTGCCTGATCGGCAGTCACGCTAATCGAAGCCGTTTCATCCCAGGCAACAGCCGACCCGAGGATACCCGGCGCGATCTCCCGTTGCTCAAGCCGAAAGGCCAAACCGGGCTGGGGCCGCGCGATGTTATTCTTTACATGCAGAAGCAACCGCCGTCCTTCCTCGTCGGGATCTTCCACGACCGTAAATACTGCACGAGCAGCTGCGACAAACGCGATGGAGCCGATGATGCGATTGATTGCCTTGCCATCCCCCTTCGACAGATGACTTGTGGCTAATACCGCAACTTTCTTGCGTTCGGCCATTTCCGCCAGTGGTTCCAGGACAGCGCGGACATCGGTATTCTTGTGGCTATCAATGTTCAGCATGTACGATGAGAGCGGGTCGATGATGACTAGATCCACATCGCCATGCCGTTCTATTTCTTGTTCAAGCAGCAGCAGGTCGGCCGCCAAATTGAAAGAACCTCGATTGTGACCCGGCGATCCCGCTGACTGGGTCGATCGGATGACAGACACCATAGATGCGTCACCACCCGCGGCATCGAACCGCGGTCTCACAGTGTCTGCCAGGCCATCCTCGGCTGAAAGCATCAAGACACGTGCGCGGCGAGGCCGATCGTCGGTCCCAATCCAATTGCTTCCGCGCGTAACCGTCGAAGCGATGTAGATCGCCACTTGTGATTTGCCCAGGCCTGGCTCGCCGGCAAGGATCGTCAGCTTGCCAATCGCGAGCCGTCCAGGCCAAAGCCAATCGATCTTTTCAGGCGCGACGTCGGAGAGATTGCACGTCACGAGCTCCCGCGTCAGGCGACTGGCTTCGCTGGGCTTCGGTGAAGGTGTCCAAGACGGCGTTTGTCTGACTCGCTCCTCAAGCTCGGCAATAGAAGCCGTGACGAGGAAATCAGTCACGTCATGCTTCTCGGGCAACTCACGAAATTCGACCACACGCACGCTAGCAGCTGTAGGCTGGGCAAGTTCCGCTTTCTTGATTGCATGTTTTCGGCCGCCGACATCGTTGTCGGCAAGGATCACAAGGTCACGGCCAGCTAAATAGTGGCTGATACCAGGCGGCAATCCGTCACCTGTGCCACCGAAGGTAAATGCCGGCAATCCTTTTCGGCTGAGCGTGTCGCAATCCTTTTCTCCTTCCGGCCAATAGAGAACCTCTGTTCGAAACTCAGAGTCGAAAGCATCAAAATCACCCGTATATGGACAGGATTCATATCCATCTGGCTTTCCGGCCTGCCAGCCATCCGTCACGCGGTACCAATTTACGTATCCGCCACTACGACGCTTTATCTTTACCCGCACAGCAATCCCACTGTGCCTGTAAGCGTGCCGACGCTCCTCATCAGCCGAAATAAAGGGGCCATTCTCGCTGCCGATGCAGAACGCTGGCGCTGGCTCACCTCGATCCGCGGTCGATCGTTGGGGCAATGCGATCGACGCGTTCAGCGTTGGCGCGACGCCTTTGAGGGACCTCTTGAATGGATCCGGAACATCTCTTGGGCGCTCGCGCCCCGCCTTGACGCCACTTTTCACAGTCGAGTAGATCTCGCTTCCGCGAAGACCGAGATTTTCGGCGGCGGGCTTGAGATGACGAAGTATCTCCCCCTCCCGGATTCCAAGGCTCGCCAACGAAGCGGTCGCCCTGAAGAGCGCGTCGTTGCGTTCTCCTGCTACGGCGGAAGCGAGTCGAGATACTTCGCCCTCGATTGCAGCTTGTATGTAGGGCTGATGATGGCCGTTCATCATCGCGATCGCCCCGCATTGTTCGAACCAGCATTGTGGAAGCGGATTGCTTCGAAGGCTTCGATATCGTCAAGACGGTAGACGACCCTGCCGCCGATCTTGAGATACTGAGGCCCTTGATGCAGCCAACGCCACCGCTCCAAGGTGCGCGGGCTGATACTCCAGCGCCGCGATAGCTGAACTTGATTGAGATGTCTGACGTCCATAGCGCGCTCCGATGAATTGAAGAGACGCGCTTAGCCTGCCCTAGAGGTGTCAGATTCTCGGGAAGGCGATTGTCAGGAAAGCTGTCAGAAATGAGCAAACGCGCGAGAAAATGCGCGGCCTAGAGATTCAGCCAGTAAAGGCCTTTTCCATCATTTTGTATGAGATCGCCGTATGCTGGGTGCCGGTGAAATAGTTGAGCAACCCTTTGGCTTGTCTCAATCTGGCCCTGCAATTCGTCCTGCTCTACGCCGGGAAATCCTCGATTCCAAGCGTCATGCAGGACCTGAATGGCAAGAGCCTGTTTCTTGGAGAAGCGAAACGATTTACTTCCGTAGAGACAGATTTGAAAGCCGAAGCTAGGGCAAAATCCAATGCCGCCTTCACGGGGCGAGCGCGTTGGGCCTCGCAGCGCGGCCAATATCGGAGCCTCGTCAAATGAGGTCTCCCCATGAGCGAGCGTCAGCACATTTTCAATCCCAATGACCGCGCACCGTTCCGGCATAGGACTAGAGAGGAACTGCGGCTTGGTCGATGTCAGAAGGATATTGGGGCCCGAGCCAGCCTTCCCGGTGACGATTGCCAAAGCCCTCTCTAGTCTCGACCGATCATAAAGGCGTCGGCCGAAGAATAGTTCGCACGGATACGGTCCAAATCTTGCTCGCCCCAAGCAAAGTAACGGCTGAGGACGATCAACTTGGCTCTTTGCCGGCCGAATGCCCAGAGCCGCAGCTATGCAGCTTGCGATCCAGGAATCGTCAACCGCAAAGCCCCGAAGGGCTTCGGGCGACAGGTGATGATAACCAGTGATCGCGCAAAAGGCGCGGTATTGAGCTGGCCCCACGTATTCAGGAACGATCCAGTGCTCGTCATCACATCTCTCGCACAGGACTAAACTAGCGTTCTCGGCCGGAACCAATGCACCGCAGGAAATAAGCGCCTCAATCGAGTCCCTCGACTCGTGCCGATTGATCCATTGCCGCGATATCTCTGGCGGATCGATCTCACACAGTTGCTGCCACAGCGCGATTAAGCTGACGGTCATGCCGGGTTAGCCGGCTCTATCAAGCTCCATTTCTCGATATGAGCTTCGGCTATTTTGCGGTATTCCTCTTTTAGGGATTTGATGTTCGAGCCGTTTGGCGCGCTCAGCTCAAGATTGATTGTCTTACTTCTCTTCTCGTGCGGCCGTTTGTGAAAGTGTAGAGCGATTGTGGCCCGAACGACCTGAAACTTGTCGAATAGATCTGACTTTTCGACAAACCAGCGATTCCCCAGATCGTAAACCCCGGAGGATGAATCGGGTCCACGGGTTTCGACGGTGAGGTGCCCCCCAAGATCGGGCGCCATTAGCTTGAGTTTGCGTATCCTCACCGATCGAATGCCCGCTTCAGGATCAGCAGCCAGCACTCGATTGTACTTCAGCAAATCCAGGCGAAAGCGCCTCTCACCGACCCGCGCATATTCATGGTCCACCTTGAGCAGGTATTCAGCAAAGGCTTCACGAAGCAGCTCGTGAACGGATTTTCCACCCTTGGCGACCGTCGTTACGGCACCGGTTTCGCTCTCGTAGACTATGGCAGCCTCTATTGCGGGGCGCGAAACCGTCCTCCGGAAGCGGCCGTCTACAAATTCAGTCGAATTGTTGGGAAGACCTTGGACAAAAAGCGTAGTCTGCATCCCCCCATCTTTGGTGCGAGGCGTAAACTCAACGTGACAGCAGATACCGGAGCCGTCCCGGTGGCGATAAAAATCACAGATTTCCTCGCGAAACTGTCGAACGTCGTCGTCATTTTGGCTCACCACAAGATTGGGGTTGATGCAATAGTGCTGGCCCCAACTTCCCTCCGCGTAATGATCAAAGAAGTGTAATTCCTCGCCCGTTTCGAATATCTCGTTGTGCGTCATGAACGTCCACAGCGCGCGGTCCCAATCATTGCCCAGGCTGCCGAACTCATCCGCAAATGCTTCATCGGAGGCTGCATTCAGCAACGCGATCCGCCCACGCTCGGTCGCAAGCGGATGGATTCTGGCAAAATCCGCCAAAACCGACTGCGTGGCCCCATCGTCCATTTCGACCAGCTTGGCTGTGATGGCTGTCACGCGTCGAGCCTTAGGTAGACTCCAAACATCATGGAAGGCATCGGGGGCTTTCAGGTCTAGATATGACTTGAGCAGCTCTGGCGAGAGCTGTCTGAGAACATGCTGAACGCTGAAGGTCATTTCCCTACTCCACTTGCTGCACTCTTCCCAAACTGACGATGGATTACGCGCGGCTGCGACTCAGCACGCTTCATTTCTATTTTATCAGACCGGCGGGATTCTCCGAGTCCTAGGTTGTGTCCATGCGAAGTTCTACTGCAGTGCGAAGGCGGTCTGCATGTTTTCGAATTACTTCCTTCTTAATCCCTGCCTTTCGCCAACTTTATGATTCCGCTGTTTTTTTCGGAGTTCGATGTTCACCTTGGTGACCATGATCGACTCAAACCAGCGAATCGTAGAACTGGCCGAAATCCTTGCCGCGGGCCTCCAGCGTGTTCTGGTGCGACAGTCCAGTCAAAGTTCGCCTGTTGCCGGAGAAAGTTCCCTTCACATCTCGCCCGACCAGAGCGGTGATGCGTCTCCCTGCTCCGAGGAGATTTTTGATGGCTGATCCGGTTCTGGCGCAATTAGCCGCACTAAAGGGCGCGTCAGCGCCGGTCCTGAAGACCAAATGGCGGGCTTTGTTCGACTCGGAGCCCCCACCTTACAACCGGCGCTTCCTGGAGAGCCGTCTCGCCTACCGCATTCAGGAACTAGCCTATGGCGGCCTGAAAAAGGAGACCGTCGAGCGGCTCCGGACACTGGGAAAGCAGTACGACAGCAAAGCTGGCGTAAGTCCGAAGAACCGCCCTGATCGATTGCCGATCGCAGGGACGCGACTGGTTCGCGAATGGAAAGGCATGCAGCATTCGGTCACCATTCGCACTGACGGCTTTGAGTTTCAGGGCCGGCCGTACAAGTCTTTGTCGGCAATCGCCCGCGAGATCACCGGCGTCCGCTGGAACGGCTGGGTGTTCTTTGGGCTCAAGAACCATCGGGGCGCGGCATGACCAAGAAGCCCGTTCCGCCTTCGCCGCTAAAGCCTAAGCTTCGCTGCGCGGTCTATACTCGCAAATCGAGCGAAGAAGGCCTTGAGATGGAGTTCAATTCACTGGACGCCCAGCGCGAGGCCTGTGAAGCCTACGTCGCAAGCCAGCGCGCCGAGGGCTGGCTCCTCGTCGCCGACCGCTACGACGATGGCGGCTTCTCCGGCGGCACCCTTGAGCGGCCCGCGCTGAAGCGGCTCCTGGCCGATATCGAGGCCGGCAGGGTCGACGTGGTGGTGGTCTATAAGATCGACCGACTGTCCCGCTCGTTGATGGATTTCTCCCGGCTGGTCGAGGTGTTCGATCAGCACCAAGTCACGTTCGTATCGGTGACGCAGTCCTTCAACACCACCACTTCGATGGGACGGCTGACGCTGAACATCCTGTTGTCCTTCGCCCAATTCGAGCGCGAAGTGATCGGCGAGCGAATTCGGGACAAGGTAGCTGCCTCCCGGAAAAAGGGCATTTGGATGGGCGGTTGGGCGCCGCTTGGCTACGAGGTCAAGGATCGCAAGCTGATCGTCAACGAAGCTGATGCCAAACTCGTGCGTTCGATCTTCCAGCGCTTCATCAAGGTCGGCTCGGCCACCACGCTGGCGCGGGAACTGCTCGCGGAAAACGTGCGCAACAAGTACGGCAGCCTGATCGACAAGGGCATTCTTTACAAACTGCTCAGCAATCCCGTTTATGTCGGCCAAGCCATGCACAAGGGCACGTCCTACCCCGGTGAGCATGTCGGCATCATCGACCATAAGGTTTGGGATAAGGTTCAGTTGCGGTTCAATGAGAACCCACGCAAGCGAGCGGGCGCCACAAGGTCAAAAACGCCTTCCCTTTTGAAGGGAATTATCTTCGATCCCACCGGCGCCGCCATGTCGCCGACGCACACCCGGAAACGTGGCCGGCTTTACCGCTACTATGTCAGTCAGACGGTCCTTAAGCAGGGAGCAGGCGAGTGTCCGGCGGCTCGCGTTCCAGCCGCCGAAATCGAGAAGATCGTAATCGATCAGGTCCGCATTCTGCTGCTGTCCCCCGAGATTATCGTGCAGACATGGCGCAGCGCGCGGAAATCCGTGAAAGGCCTGACCGAAACCGAGGTGCACAACGCACTGCGCGAATTCGACCCGCTCTGGAACCAACTTTTTCCTGCTGAGCAGTCCCGCATCATCGAACTGCTCGTCGAACGCGTTGACGTCCTTACAGACCGCGTCGACATCAAGCTTCGGATAGCTGGCGTCGCCTCTTTGGTAGGCGAGTTGACCAACCAAGTCCAGAAAGCTGCCGCATGACGACCGCCGCGCAAGCCACAAAAGCCAGCATCAGCAAGGATGGGCAAACCGCTACGATCAGTATTCCCGTCACTTTTCTGCAACGCGGCGGTCGCAAGCAGATCCTGTCACCCGAAGGAGCAGCACCATGGTCGCCTGCCCCGCGCTTAGACACCGCCCTCGTCAAGGCCATCGTGCGCGCCCACCGCTGGCGGCAAATGCTCGAAGGCGGCGACTTCGTCTCCTCTGCAGAACTCGCGAAGGCCGAGAAGGTCAACGATTCCTATCTGAGCCGGATCCTCCGCCTGACCTTGATCGCCCCTGGCATCATTGAGGCGATCCTCACGGGACGACAACCAAGCACGCTTCAGCTGGACGATCTACTCAAGCCGCTGCCGGCAGCATGGGCGCAACAATACTCCGCCCTATTTGACCCGCGGTAGCGGTCGCTTTCCACGCGCCAGCAGCTTCTGAATCTGGGCGTTCGCCAATCCAATGTTATGGAATATTATCCGCTTTGCGCCTCCACCTGACCCGGCCGGGTGCTGACAAGGGCTGGTGATCCAGCAGAATGGAGCGAGCGGGACCATTTCCAAGTGATGACCTCGCCAGCATACTGAGTATTGATCCCGAAGTTGCTCCCTCTACCATAAACAGAACACCGGCAACTAGCCTGATTTCGCTGCAGGCGGGCGAGTTTTCTAAAGACACTTGTAGCCGGCCCTTGCCCTCACCCTCCGGTTGCGAGATGCTGAAAAAAACGGGGGGTGAGGCCATGGGCATTTCAGCGAAGGTTTCCACGCGGATTACCACGCATCTAAAGAGGTATCAGAGCGTCCTTTCAAACTTGCAAAAGCGCGACGTCAGCGAAGCCGACACGGTGACTGTTATCAATGATATGTTGTCAGACATCTGCGGCTACGACAAATATCTGCACATCACCAATCGATGAAGAAATTCGGTTTCTGATCGAAGTAAAGGCCATCGGAATCGATCTAAAGGATGCACATGTGAAGCAGGCGATCGACTACGCCGCGAATGAAGGAATTGAATGGGTCGTCCTAACAAACGGCGCTAACTGGCGAATTTACAAAGTTCACTTCGGTCAGCCGATTGAAAAGATTTTGGTTTGTGAACTCGACGCTTTAGGAACTAGTGTCCGGAGCCCCGAGGTCCTGGAGTGTTTCGGCAATCTAAGCCGCGAGGGATTCTCGAAAGGCACGATGGCCGAGTTCTTGATGCATAAGCAGGTGACAAACAAATTCACCGTAGCGGCCGTTCTCCAGACAGACTTTGTTCTTGAGGTCCTCCGTCGAGAGATTCGTAGAATGAGCTCCGGGGTGAAGGTAGAGGTTGAGTATCTGCGGTCTCTTTTACGCGACGAGGTTCTAAAGCGAGACCTGGTCGAAGGCGATGAAGCCAAAGCTGCCAGCCAAAATATCAAACGCCTTCAGCGCGCCGCGACCCGCAAGAAGGTTACCAGCAAAAATGGCGAGGATACCCCGATCGTGGCACCTGTTGAGGACGCGTCGTCGTCACTACCCCGATCAGCGGTCTAGCGCAGCTCAGCAGCCAAACCTGGGAAAGCGGCATGCCGAAGAACATCGTCATCTACTCCGACGGCACCGGACAGGATGGCGGCGTTCGCCCTGAGCAGCGGGTCAGCAACATTTACAAGATGTATCGCGCCTCGCGGGTCTCATTCGACAACGCCATTAGCCCTGCAGCCCAGATCACGATGTATGACGCGGGTCTCGGTACCGATATCGGGGCGACGGCGCTGACCGCACCCCTTCGTTTCGTGCAGAAACTGCTCTCCTCTATCGACGGTCGGGGCATCACCACAAACATCGCCGACTGCTACACTTTCATCTTGAACCACTATGAGCCGGGCGATCGGATCTTTCTTTTTGGCTTTAGCCGGGGTGCCTACACGGTCCGAAGCGTCGCCGATCTGCTTCGACTCTGCGGCGTGCCCACGAAGACGCCGGATGGCGCCTTGCCGCGCTTTCGCGCAAAGATCCGACAGATCGCCGAAGAAGCGACCCTGACCGTCCTGGAACATGGCGCTGGTCACCCGCGTAAGGATTTTGACGATGAGCGGGATGAGCTCGCGCGCCGCTTTCGAGACTCTTATGGATCTCATCATCCAGCGGGTGAGGCACAACGGTCGAACGTCGCACCCTATTTCATAGGTGTCTTCGACACCGTAGCCGCGCTCGGCGCAAGCGGTCTTCGGCGCCTCTGCATTCAGGCAGGATTGTACGCACTGATTGCGCTCGCCGGCCTGATACTCGCGCTTGTGTTCGGTGTGTTGGCGCAAGTGATCTTCGGTATTTCGTTCTGGCTGATCGCTACCGGCGTCGAGATAGCCGTGATCATAACTGGGATAGCATGGATGCTTTCCAAGCAGCGTCGCGACTTCCGCAAGACCATTCGTGATTATCCGAAGCCAGGCCAGCAGCGATCTCACCTTGCACGATGGGAGGGAAAGAATTTCAACCGCCTTCTTAGTCGCTTCGTGACCTATGCGCGCTCAGCAAATGCCATCGATGAAGCTCGCGCCGATTTCGATCGTGTGGCGTGGGGACCTACGGTCAGAGGCGTGGCAGAAACAGCTGGAATTCCCACCTTCAAGCAGTACTTCTTTGCCGGAAATCATTCCGACGTCGGCGGAAGCTACGTCGAAGTGGAGTCACGACTTTCGGACATTGCGCTCGCGTGGATGCTGGAGGAGACGATCAGCGTCCCCCACGGCCTCCTTGTCGGACCCATCTATGTAAATGGCCAAAAGATGGACGGTAGCGGCATCCAAGGGAGAAATCGCTACGACCCGAGACATACTCGATGCCATAAAGCCGCGATGGCTAGCGGTGCTCTTGCGCAACAACAATTACGCCGAGAAGCTACGATACCTGCCGGAGGATGCGACGGTTCACCCTTCAGTTGCGATGCGGTTTGAACTCAAGGGCGTGGTCCATCCAGATGGATTCAAGCCATATCGCCCTGAAAATCTGCGAAATGTGACCGCGTTCGAGAAGTACTACGAAGTCAGGCGCTACCCCGACGCCGACGATGGTCGCTAGCTATAGGCGGACCTTTTTCAGCCGCCACTACCAAGTTTCGTCCCTCGAATGTTATAGAACATCATGCTGGCATTTGGCGTATCGTTCCCAAAACACGCCAACGATGTCCGATAGGAGCAGCGGTTTTGTAAACCGAAGATCGGGAGTTCACAGGCCATCAATCTCAATGCGCAAAAGCCCGTGATCGTCAGCCATATATCACCTTCGGATCGCCTTGCGGCGTCTGTTATTCGGTACTAGTCGCGGAAAATCGTTTGCTAAAGGCTCCTCAGTCGAGATTTGAACACCGGGTACAACGTATTGAGCTGGTCGAGAGCGAGGTTGGATATCTTCAGCAAATCCGGCACGGCATCCTCGAAGAAGAATTGAGGCTCTACCGGCACTTGGTGAAACCGATGCAGCGGATTTACGCACAACGCGAAAGTGCTGTGACTCACCGCCGACCAATTGGCATGGATGTATCCAGACAAAGTGTCGTAGTACTTATCGTAAAAGTCCTTCGCATCTCCCTCCATGGCCATTTGCCGTAGGTTCTTATCGGCCCATGCCCCCAGTTTGATGTCCTGAAACTCCATCCATACATCGGCGTTCGCAAGGTCCTTGAGGAGGTCCTTCGTGACGAAAGCGGGCGCGTCCTCCTCGTTGTATTTCAGGTAGGCCAGCTTTGCTTGCGAGGCACCGTAGTTCCTGTATTGCATCCAGACCGTCGGATCATCCTTCTTGGAGAGGAACTTCAGTATGACGAGTGCTTCCACGGCACCCCGTAATGTCAAACGGCCCTGAAGCGTCTGACCAACTGTCGACTTCAAGGCCACTGTGGTTAGGTGAAGAATGTACAGTACCAGACCAAACGCGCCTTCCTGTCTTGCCTCAACGCCGGTGGTCTGAAGGCATTGATGATAATGTATGGTAACCTCGGTATATATCTTACGAACTTGATCGGGCATGTCCTTGTGGGATGCAAACTTGAGGTCTGGTTCTCTGGGCAGGATGCAATCCAACCGGTCCCAGCACTCTTTCCAGAAATCATCGGCCCAAGAAGTCCGGACCTCTCCCTCCACCATAGCTCGCGTGGACATCTCAAGCGCCCTGAGGGACGAGCCCACCGACTGTGGGTCAGGGTTGCTTGGATAATTTACGATTTCACCGAAAATCCCTTTGAGGTGTTCCGCAAAGTGAAACCTACCCTTGGCGTTTTCCGTCATTACTCTTAGCCAGCGGCAGTCAGTAGCGGGGATGGATTGGTGGTCGTAAGCCAGTCCGATTGCGTCAACTACGTAAGTGCCCTCACTTCCTTCAGGCATATCGATTAGCGCGGCCCACTTTTCTTTCCCGGGCAGAGAGTTAATTAGCATCATCGGCGCGAGCGCCTTTTTAACGGCCTCCTCCTCACACAGAGACTTAAACAGTCCGTCGAAGGTCGCCTGGTCGAGACCGGCGATTCCAGAAATGTCGAGCTTCTTCTTGTCGAACGCTTCGACATGCTCGCTTACGTAGGCCAGCATCACCTTGAACTTCTCGAAGCAATCCTTTCGGGGCAGGCCATTTAACAATAGCGCTGCCCAGAGCATTTCCGGCAGTACTTCATTGACCCAAGACGACAGAAGCATGCCACCGATTTGATTCATGGGCGGCTGCAGGAGCTTTCCCTTCTGCTTGTGCGCCGTCAAGGGCGATACTTCGAGTCCGCCTCTGCGTTTCTTTTTCTTTACCAATGCTACCTCCCCACCCCCCGAACAGCCTACAATAGTGGGACAGCCAAATGCCATCCGTATTTCTGCAGCAGCGCAGTGGCGCCCGTTGCCAAAGTGACAATCAGCCCGTTCCACCAAATAGATCTACTACCCACGGCGGCGTTGATGGCGCGGTTCAAAAATAACGCGCCCAACAGCAGGCCCCAGTCCTTCCTGAGGGCGGCACTTCTTTTTCAGCATCTCCACCGCGCAAGGGCAATGGCATCAAAATGCGAAAGATGTCGTTGAGCTTGAACCTTGGCCTGCGCACATGCGCTTCGACTAGGTGTGCAGCTGAGGTCGCGGTGGTGGCAATTCAGCAGGCGGAGCCGGGGGTTTCGCTTTATCGACGGCGTAGGTCGCTTCACCTCTAGCTATCCGCTCCTTCGCCATCGTCCAGGCCCACGGCGGGACTTGCGGACTGTCCTGATTGAGATTGTCTTTCTGCGCCACCAGGTCATTGAGCTTCGCTGCCATCGACTCTTCGGTGGCATTGGCGCTCCAGCATTCAATTGACCAGAACATGCGTGTGGCGTTGTTGAGCCTGCTGTAAGCATGTGCTGCGGTAAGGTGCGCGTTTTCCTTCTCGTTTGGTTTGAGAACCGTGGTCAGGGTCGTCAGGATGGTGACGGTGATGGAAAGAGCGGCAGCAATCGCACCAACCCACCAAAGGTCCTTCGAGGCCTGGGCGAAAACAGCGAGGCTGGTGACGCCGGATATGATCGCCGTCGGGATGCCGAGCTGATGGCCCCGCTTGCTCCATCCTTCGGCCGCGCAGTGATGGCCCTTGCTGGAATCGCGGGTGCTTTCCTCAAGGCGCTGAGCCTCAAGGATAACCTCGTCGCGGACTTTTGACGGCGGGCGGTCGCCCGTTGAAATATCAGCCATATGCGGGGAAATGGTTCGGGATGAGATGCCTCCAGATTTCGATAGCTTGCGGAATTTGTCCGCGGAGCGCGTACTGCTCGGCAGCCACTGCGGAGTTGAATGCGCCCTGGAATTTGCGCGAAGCCTCGTCAACGGTCGACTGCGTGATGTACCGGCCGATATCGTCGCCGTAGCCTGCAGGATCTTTGTTCGGGCCTCGCACAAGCGATTGGGCTTTTTGAAAGAAGAACCTGAGACCTGACGGAAAATCGGTGATCGTGACGTTCCGCAGCGCTTCAAGCGCAAGCACTTCGAGGTGGAACGAGCGGAAGAACGAGCCATTCCCCTTGTTCCAGCTCTTTATCATCTTGATGAGCGGGACCAGGTTTCCGCGGTGATCCTTATTCGCCTCGGTCATGAGCGTAACGTGCTTCTTCGGATCGGTTTGGAGCCAAAAATTTCCGACGGCGTTCGCGATGAGGTAACCGCCACCCTGACGGTTAAAACCCACCACAACGTCCACAACGAAATCAGCGAAGCGAATGGTCACAGCCTGGCCGTTGCGGCTGATGTCGGGGGTCGTGGTGTAGGTCTTGAGTAGGAGGCGCTTCGTGTAGTCGAGCAGGCCTGCGGGGCCGCCGTTCTGGTTGTTGTAGTGGTTGAAGTAATGGGGATCGAGGACGATGAAAACGTCCACATCCGCTTCTTTGAGCGGGGAAATCATCGTGGAGCGCATGTATGAGCCGGTCAGAAAGTCATCGACCACTTTCATGCCAGCGTTGACGGTCGCTCGCACGCTGTTCTGACGCGTGGCGACGATCGATACCTGGTCGAACGTAATCTCCAAGTTTGAGCGAAGCTTGGTGAAGGATTCTGCGATCGTGTGGGGCATATGGAACCGTCTGAGGGAACCCGGCGAATATAGGAGCTGCCCCGGTACAACCAAGGGCTGAAGCCGGTTTATCCGCGGACAAGGCGGAGACTTTCGGCGATTCCCCCCCAACCAAATTTGACAAGGCAGAGGTCCAGAGATGCGCGAGAATTCCGGGATTCCGGCCCCATTCTCACGTCTCTTGGCCTGAACAAACGCGGGAATGGTTGGCGGGGGCTGAAGGAGTCGAACCTCGAAATGGCGAATTGGAAATCGGACGCTCTCGCCTGCCCGAGAGAAACGTCAGAACCTCTTTCCGTTGATGTTCATAAGTAGCTCCAAACGTTCGAATTTCAAGAACCGTACCGAATGGATGGAGTCCAGAGCTTCGGAGAGAAATGGGCATATCAGAGAATAATAGGCCAGCTCTGCCGATCGGGGTCCGGAGCTCAGTTGAGAAATCCCTGCTGTTACTGGGCTCATCTGGCGGAGAGAGTGGGATTCGAACCCACGGTACGGTTTCCCGCACACACGCTTTCCAAGCGTGCGCCTTAAGCCACTCGGCCATCTCTCCGGATGGCCTGTCTTGAAGGGGGCGGGCGACTTTTGCAAGGGACCGCGGTGGCGTCCGCTGAAATTTCCCCAACCGATTGAATTATATTGCCAAATGGACCTGCGCGGCGCTGCGGGGTGGCGCATCGCTGGATGCCTTGCCCGAAAATCGCGAAAACAACCCCATGCAAAGGGACGTGCCTCGACCCGCAGCACGCATGCTGCGCTGCGTCGGGAACGAAGAGCAACGGCTGGTTGGGCCCGGCTGGACCTAATGATACCGCGCGCTGAGATCGGCTGGACGGCGCGGCCACGGCGCCGGCGGCTCCGCGATCAGCCGCTCACCTACGCCCTTGTCGGCATGGGTTTCCTGCAGCGCGTCGACGAAATCGGCAAACCACCGCTGTATCGTGCCTGAGCGAAGCTTCTTCATCATCGCTTCCCAGCGCAGGCGCCGCTCGGTCAACGGCATCGACAGCGCGGTGGCGATGGTTCGCGCCATTCCGTCGATATCATGCGGATTGACCAGCAGCGCGGTGTCGAGCTCGTTCGCCGCGCCGGCAAATTTCGACAGCACCAGCACGCCGGGATCGGCCGGGTTTTGTGCCGCGACATACTCCTTGGCTACAAGATTCATTCCGTCGTGCAGAGGCGTCACGACGCCGACCTGGGCCGTGCGATAAAGTCCCGCCAGCACGGTCTGGCTGAAGCCCTTGTTGAGGTAACGGATCGGGGTCCAGTCCGCTTCGCCGTGCCGGCCGTTGACGTCGCTGACCAGCTTGGCGAGTTCGTTCTGCAGATTGCCATAGGCTTCGATGGCGCCGCGTGACGGCGTCGCGATCTGCAGCAGCGAGGCGGTGCGCGCGAGCCCCGGCTGCAGGGTCCACATCCGGTCGAACGCGTTGACGCGATTCAACAACCCCTTGGAGTAATCGAGCCGGTCGACGCCGATCGCCAGTTTCTCGCCGTTCAGGCTGCGCCGCAGCCGCGACACATCCGGATGCAACACCGCCTTGGCGGCCTGCTGGGCGAATTTCTCGGGGTCGATGCCGATCGGAAATACCCCGACGCGCAGGCTGCCGTGGCGTGAGTCGACGACGCCGTCCCGTGCGGCGAGACCGAGATCCGACCGGACATAGGACAGGAAATTTTCGCAGTCGTCATCGGTCTGGAACCCGATCAGATCGTAGGCCAGCATCGCCTCGACCAGTTCGCGATGATGCGGCACGCCGCCGATGACGGCGCGTGCGGGCCAGGGCGTATGCAGGAAGAACCCGATCGGATCGGTGACCCCGAGGTCGCGCAACTCCGCGCCGAGCGCAAGAAAATGATAATCCTGAATCCAGAATACGCTGTCCGGCTTCTGAAATCGCAGCAGCGCGCGCGCCATGAAGGCGTTTACTTCGCGATAGCTAAGATAATCCTCCTGCGAGGCGCGGATCAGGTCGGTCCGTGAATGCAGCGCCGGCCATAACGCCGAATTGGCGAAACCTTCGTAGTAGCCGCCGTAATGCGCGGCCGGCAGATCCAGCATGGCCAGCGCGCCGGCACCCAATGCTTCAATTTCCGCGAACGCTTCCTTGTGGGCGCCGTCCCGCACCCGGCCGCTGGAACCCACCCAAATCGCGCCGGATTTCTCCACCACCGGCAGCAACGCGGCCGCCAGACCCCCCGTCATGGGCTCGTTGGCTTTGCCCCGCGATACGCGATTCGAAACAACGACGAGGTTCACAGGGTCCCCTCCTGCTGGTGCACTCGGGAATTAACGGCTGTTCATCAATATGGTTCCCGGTCACCCTTTCAACGAAATGAAACCAAATTCGGGCGGCGCTGCGACGGAACTCGTTCGATTCAATGCAAAGATTCGCAAGGACCGATCGAAGCTGACGAACGCTGGTTCCAGATAGATCAATGCTGGTTCCAGCTATGCGTCAAATCCACCGCGCCATCATGGTCGCGTTGTGGTGTTCTCGTCATCAAGTAAATGCGCCAGCCACTGCCTGACATCGCTCGGCTCGCCGAAATGGCCAGCCACGCCTTGCGCCCGCCTGCCCACCGAAAATGAAAGACCGTCGAGATCGGGCATGATGGCGAATACCGTCTCGTCGGTGACATCGTCACCGATGAAGAACGGACGGCGACCCTTGAACGGTTGGTGATTCATGAGTTCCAGAACGCCCGTCGCCTTGGTAAAGCCGGAGTGCTTGATTTCGCAGACGCATTTTCCAGGCAGCACTTCGATCGGCGCGTTCGGCAGATCGGCCCGGATCAGCGACACGGCTTGATAGATCGCTTCCTCCGCATGCGGCGCGAGCCGATAGTGAAGCGCGAGCGAATAGCCCTTGTCTTCCAGCAGGATTCCCGGGCTGAGCTTGGCGATCGCCGCGAGCCGGAGCTTCAGTTCCTTGTCCATCGGCGGCGCATGAATGGCGACCGATTCGGAATCGATTGAGACCCGCATCTCCGCGCCATGGCCGCCGACCGCCGGAAATTGCTTGGGCGCGAAGATCAGGTCGATATCGTTGAGTGAACGTCCGCTGACCAGCGCGAGGGCGCCAGAGGTCTGCACCAGCAGCCGGTTGAGGGTGTCCGCCAGACCGGGCGGCACCCACACTTCGCGCGGCGTCGGCGCCAGATCGAGCAAGGTGCCGTCGATATCGAGCAGAATTGCCGACTGGCTGAGATGCGGCACAAGCGAACGCGGCACCGCAACGGTTTCCGGCGCGCCTTCGCCATCCGATGACCTATCCTCGTGCATTGGCATCGCGACCGTATTCCGATCCATCAGATTCTCATTCATTACATTCTACTCCACAAAGGCAAGAGGGCGTGCAACCGATTCCAGCGGCCGGCGCTCGGCCGCGATGGCGTAACGCCACCCGATCACCGCGGCCGCAATCATCAGCGCCGATCCCAGCAGATAGCCCGCGAAAACACTGTCGCGCGAGCCGGTGTCGATCAGCGCGCCGAACAGCGTGGGGCCGACGACGCCGCCAATTCCGGTGCCGATCGCATAGAACAGCGCAATCGCCAGCGCCCGGACCTCCAGCGGAAAGGTTTCGCTGACGGTGAGATACGCGGCACTGGCGGCAGGCGACGCAAAGAAGAAAATCACCATCCACGCGATGGTCTGGGTCTGCGCGCTCAACATCCCGATCGAAAACAGATAGCCGGACAGCGCCAGCAGGACGCCGGAGGCGCCATAGGTGAAGGCAATCATCGCGCGGCGTCCTAGCGTGTCGAACAGACGGCCGAGCAGCAGCGGTCCGAGGAAATTGCCGGCTGCGAACGGCAAGATGTACCAGCCGACCTGGTTCGAGGCGATCCCGAAGAAATCGGTCAGGACCAGCGCGAAGGTGAAGAAGATCGCGTTGTAGAAGAACGCCTGCGCCGTCATCAGCGCCAGCCCGACCAGCGAGCGGGTGCGATAGAGCGTGAGCAGCGTATGCGCCACCTCGCGCAGCGGGGTATGGTGACGCATCCGGAGTTTGATTTTCGGCCAGCCGTGTTGCGGCTGTTCCTGCACGGCGCCGAGCGCCGATCGTTCGATGTCGGCGACGATCGCATGCGCCTCCTCGGGCCGGCCGTGAATCATCAGCCAGCGCGGGCTCTCCGGAATCCACATCCGCATCACCAGCACCACGAGGCCGAGACAGGCGCCGGAAAAGTACGCCAGCCGCCAACCGAGATCGGGGCCGATCAGGTCGGGATCGAGCAGCACGATCGCTGCGACTGCACCCATCGCCGCCCCGATCCAGAAGCTGCCGTTGATCACAAGGTCGGTCCATCCACGGTAACGCGCCGGGACCAGTTCCTGGATGGTAGAATTGATCGCAGTATATTCGCCGCCGATGCCGGCGCCGGTAAGAAAGCGGAACAAGGTGTAGCTTGCCAGATTCCAGGAAAACGCCGTTGCCGCGGTCGCCGTGAGGTAGACCGCCAGCGTGATGAAGAACAGTTTCTTGCGCCCGATGCGGTCGGTCAGCCAGCCGAAGCCGAGTGCGCCGATGACGGCCCCGGCGATATAGGCGCTGTTGGCCAATCCGACGTCGAAATTGCTGAACCGAAGCGTCGGGCTTTCCTTCAGCGCACCCGAGAGCGCGCCGGCCAGCGTTACCTCCAGCCCGTCCAGAATCCAGGTGATGCCGAGCGCCAGCACCACGCGGGTATGAAAGCCGCTCCAGCGCAGGCTGTCGAGACGGGAGGGAATATCGGTTTCGATGACGCGGTCGTCGGCTCCGCGCATCGGCGGCAAAGCCGGAGCGCCGGAATTCAATGCGGAGCTGCGCGGCAAATCCATCGATCAGACCAATGAGAAATAACTGGTGAGAAAGTGCTTGGGAACCCCGCGTTCGCAGGGTCTCCGGGCGTGAGCACGGCATCGTCACGACACCACCCCTACCAACGCCCCTGCGACGGTGAGGTTCCCCCCCCCCAAGTGCGGGTTGGAACCGGGGGTGCGGCGGGATTGCTGGAGGGATTGGCCAGTGCGCGCTCCGATCGCGACGCCATCCCCGCGCAATGGTCTACAGGTGCTTCGTGCTCTCCTCGGCGATCAGGTATTCTTGTCACTGTCGCCGGCGGAATGGCTCCCGCCGGCTTGACGCGACCGCGGAGTGAATTGAATTCAAGCTGCCCTGATATTCGCCATGAAGCGGTCAAGCTCCTCGCGCAACCGCGTGCTTTCGCTCGACAGGGATCGCGCCGAGTTCAGCACCTCCTCGGAAGCTGACCCGGTTTCGGTGGCGCCGCGATTGACCTGCATGATGTTCGCGGCCGCCTGCTGGGTGCCCTGCGCGACGGTCTGAACGCTGCGCGCGATTTCCTGCGTCGCCGCGCTCTGCTGTTGCACGGCGCTCGCGATCGACGCCGCGATCTCCGAGATCTGGCCGATGGTGCCGCCGATCTCCGCGATGGCGGCAACCGATTCCTGGGTTGCACCCTGCATGCCGAGGATCTGCGACGATATCTCGTCGGTCGCCTTCGCGGTCTGGCCCGCGAGCGATTTGACCTCGGAGGCGACCACGGCGAATCCGCGGCCGGCGTCGCCGGCGCGGGCGGCCTCGATCGTGGCGTTCAGCGCCAGCAGGTTGGTCTGCTCCGCGATCGCCGTGATCAGCTTGACCACGTCGCCAATCTCCTGGGCCGCGCGTGACAGCTTACCGATGCGGCCGTCGGTCTGCCGGGCCTGGGTTACCGCGGCTTCCGCGATCTTGCTGGATTCGCGCACCCTTCTTCCGATCTCGTCGACCGAGGCGGAAAGCTCCTCGGTTGCGGTGGCGACCGATTGCATGTTGCTGGAGGCTTGTTCCGATGCGCCGGCGACCTGGCTGGACAGGCTCTGGGTGGTTTCCGCGGTACGCGTCAGCGTACCGGCCGCGGATTCGAGCTGCACGGCCGAGGCCGACACGTTCGAGACGATGGCGCCCACGGCGGTTTCGAACTCGTCGGCAAAGCTTATCAGTTCGGCGCGGCGCGCCGCGCTGCTCGCCCTGGTCTGGGCGTCATGGGCCGCGGCATCGCGTTCGGCCTTGGCGATCGCCTGCAGCTTGAATTCCTCCACCGCGCCCGCCATCTCGCCGATTTCGTCCTTGCGCCCGAGGCCGGGCAGCACGACGTCGAAATGGCCGCCGGCGAGTTCGCGCATCGCCTTGCACATCGCCGTCATCGGCCTGGCGATTCCCCGGCCCAGCAGCAGCGCCCATACCACGCCGAGCAGGAAGCCGCCGGCCGCAAGCATCAGAATCAGGCGCTCGGTCTCGCCGATCAGCGCGGTGGTCCCGGATTCCATTTTTTGCTGATCGGACACCAGGTCCGCCTTCAAGGCGCTCGCGCCCTGCATGATCGCGGCGGCCGACTCCGTCATCCCTGCGGCCTGTTCGCCGATCGATTTCGAATTTTCGATCAGTTTGGTCAGGGCTTGCTTGTATTCGCCGAGCAGCGCAGCGGCTTCCTTGAGGCCTTCGACGATCTTTTCGTTGTTCGACAGTATCGCGCCGAGCGCGTTATCGACGAATTTGAGCCGCGCCAGCGCGCTGGCCGCGATTGTCCGGTCGGAATTGACGACGAATGTGTTGGCGAGCGCCGTCACCGCCTGGAATTGATCGGTTGCTATCTTGGCGCCAAACTGGATCGATTGCTGTTCCGAATCGTCGGCGTTGCTGGGAAGATCGTCGAGCTTGTAGCGCAGCATATTGGCGCTGCGCGTCAGCTGGTTCTGCGTCAACTGTGCGCTTTCCTGCTTGATCCTGAGAATCTCGGCGAAGATCTTGCTGAAATTCTGGAATTCCCGGCTCAGCCGCGCGACCTGCTCGCGGCGCGCCGGGTCGTTCGTGCCCTTTAACGATTGATCGATGGCGTCTTTCAGGCCGGCTTCGGCTGCCAGCGCAGCCTTGCCGTCGTCTTCCTTTCCGGTCACCACGAAATATCGCGCCAGCGCCTGATACGAGATCAGCTCGCGGTCGATATTGCGCGCCAGATCGGCTTCCGACACGCTGTGGCGGTAGGTGGCGACGCCGGCGGCGACGCGCTCGAACCCGAAAAAGGCGATGCCCATGCTGGCGGCCGAAATGGCGAGCGTGACGGCAAAACCGAGGATGATCTTGGCGCGAAGCCGCAAGGTCGGGAGTTTTGACGCTATCGAGGTCGATCCGGCATGCTCAGACATTCTCACCGCAAACCCCCATCGTCGCTTCCCAAACCAGCGGAATCGGCCGCGCGAACGCCCGATCCGGTGCTGAAACTAGGGCAGAATGGATAAGGGGCGGTAAATTTGTGATGAATGGGTACAACTTCACATTGCGAGCTCCCGCAACTCAGCACGTCCCCCTGCCGACGATGACTTCACAATGACCCGCGCGGCGAAAATCCCAGTTGCAAAGTTCCAGCCGCTTGCTTCTAATTGGAACAACTAAAAATCATCGGGAGGTAACACGCGTGTCTACCATCAAACTGACGGTGAACGGCAAGGCGGTCTCGGCCGATGTCGAGGACCGGACCCTCCTCGTCCATCTGCTGCGCGAGAATCTGAACCTGACCGGCACCCATGTCGGCTGCGACACCAGCCAGTGCGGCGCCTGCGTCGTGCACATCGATGGCCAGGCGGTCAAATCATGCACCGTGCTGGCCGGGCAGGCCGCCGGCAGCAACGTCACCACCATCGAGGGCATCTCGAAGGGCGACGAGCTCCATCCGATGCAGGCCGCGTTCCGCGACAATCACGGGCTGCAATGCGGTTACTGCACCCCGGGCATGATCATGTCGGCGATCGATATCGTCAACCGCTACGGTGGCAAGCTCGACGAGGACACCGTCCGGCACGAGCTGGAGGGCAACATCTGCCGCTGCACCGGCTACCACAATATCGTCAGATCGGTGCTCGACGCCGCCGGCCGCATGAAGGTTGCGCAGGCGGCGGAATAGTCCGCCTCCTGCACGGCTCGAGCTTCGAAACTCAGAAAAAACCGACCGCGGTCCGCGCCCTCACGATGTTGGCGCCGAGGTGCGGTCCGACAGGGAGAGATGCGATGGGTGTTGAGGGCATTGGCGCCAGCGTGGTGCGCAAGGAAGACCGGCGTTTTATCACGGGCCGCGGCCGCTACGTCGACGACATCAAGCTGGTCGGCCTGACCCATGCCCATTTCGTCCGCAGCCCGCACGCGCATGCCAGGGTCAAGGGCATCGACTCCTCGGCCGCCGAGAAAATGCCTGGGGTGGTCGGGGTGCTGACCGGACAGCAGATCGTCGACGACAAGGTCGGCAACCTGATCTGCGGCTGGGCGATCACGTCCAAGGACGGCACGGGCATGAAGATGGGCGCGTGGCCGGCGATGGCGCCGGAAATCGTGCGCTTTGCCGGACAAGCGGTCGCGGTGGTGATTGCCGAGACCAAGAACCAGGCCAGGGACGCGGCCGAAGCCGTCGTCGTCGACTATGAGGAGCTGCCGGTTGCCGCCGATATCCGCGCCGCGATCAAGCCGGGCGCGCCGCAGCTGCATCCGGAAGCCGCCGGCAATGTGATCTACGACTGGACCATCGGCGAGGAAGCCGCGACAGATGCGGCGTTCAAGGCGGCGGCCAACGTGGTTTCGCTCGATATCACCAACAACCGGCTGGTCCCGAATGCGATGGAGCCGCGCGCGGCGATCGCCGAATACAACGACGCCGAAGAGCATTTCACCCTCTATACGACGTCGCAGAATCCGCATGTCGCGCGGCTGGTGCTGTCGGCCTTCTACAATATCGCTCAGGAGCACAAGCTGCGGGTGGTGGCGCCGGATGTCGGCGGCGGTTTCGGCTCGAAGATCTTCATCTACCCCGAGGAAATGGTGGCGCTGTGGGCCTCCAAGAGGGTGCGCCGCCCGGTGAAATGGACCGGCGACCGCTCCGAGGCCTTCCTTACCGACGCCCATGGCCGCGATCACCTCACCAAGGCCGAGATGGCGTTCGACAAGGACAACAAGATCACCGGGCTGCGCGTCAAGACCTACGCCAATCTCGGCGCCTATATGTCGCTGTTCTCCTCATCGGTGCCGACCTATCTCTATGCGACGCTGCTGTCGGGCCAGTACAACATTCCCAACATCTTCGCCGAGGTGATCAGCGTCTACACCAACACCACCCCGGTAGATGCCTACCGCGGCGCCGGCCGGCCCGAAGCCAGTTTTGTCGTCGAACGGCTGATGGAAACGGCGGCGCGGCAGTTCAAGGTCGATCCGGCCGAACTGCGCCGCAAGAACTTCATCACGCAATTCCCGCACCAGACGCCCGTGATCATGGCCTACGACGTCGGCGATTTCGGCGCCTCGCTCGACTCCGCCATGAAAGCGATCGATTACGCCGGCTTCCCCGCGCGCAAGGCGAAAGCCAAGGCCGAAGGCAAGCTGCGCGGCATCGGCATCTCCTGCTACATCGAGGCCTGCGGCATCGCGCCGTCGAAGGCGGTCGGCAGCCTGGGCGCCGGCGTCGGCCTGTGGGAATCCGCCGAGGTTCGCGTCAATCCGGTCGGCACCATCGAAATCCTGACCGGTTCGCACAGCCACGGCCAGGGCCACGAAACCACCTTCGCCCAATTGGTCGCTGGCCGCCTCGGCATTCCGATCAGCCAGGTCTCGATCGTGCACGGCGACACCGACAAGGTGCAGTTCGGCATGGGCACCTATGGTTCGCGTTCGGCGGCGGTCGGCATGTCCGCGATCTTCAAGGCGATGGAGAAGGTCGAGGCCAAGGCCAAGAAGATCGCCGCGCATCAGCTGGAGGCGTCCGAGGCCGACATCGTCATCGAGAACGGCGAGTTCAAGGTCACCGGCACCGACAAGTCGATCGCGCTGCCGATGGTGGCGCTCGCCGCCTACACCGCGCACAATCTGCCCGACGGCATGGAGCCCGGTCTCAAGGAGGGGGCGTTCTACGATCCGACCAACTTCACCTTCCCGGCGGGGGCCTATATTTGCGAGATCGAGGTGGATTCCGGCACCGGCAAAACCAGCTTCGTCAATTTCGTCGCGGCCGACGATTTCGGCCAATTGATCAACCCGATGATCGTCGAAGGCCAGGTCCATGGCGGCCTCGCGCAGGGCATCGGCCAGGCGCTGCTGGAAGGCGCCGTCTATGACGGCTCCGGGCAGCTCATGACCGCCTCGTTCATGGACTACACCATGCCGCGCGCCGACGATCTGCCGTCGTTCAAGCTGTCGCACACCACGACGCTTTGTCCAGGCAATCCGCTCGGCGTCAAGGGCTGCGGCGAGGCCGGCGCGATCGGCGCATCCGCCGCCGTCATCAACGCCATCACCGACGCCATCGGCAACAATAAGCTGGAAATGCCGGCGACACCCGATCGGGTGTGGCACGCCATTCACGGTTGAGAGGGAGCAGGAACATGTACGAAACAACTTATCATCGCCCCTCCTCCGTGGATGAAGCGGCAGCGCTGTTTTCCAAGGGCAAGGAGGCAAAGTATCTCGCCGGCGGGCATACCCTGCTTCCGGTCATGAAGCAGCGGCTGGCGTCGCCCTCCGACGTGATCGACCTCGGCAAGATCAAGGATCTGGTGGGCATCGAAATGTCAGGCGATGCGCTGACGATCAAGGCCGCGACCACCTATTTCGACATCCTGCAGAGCGCGGATGCGAAGAAGGCTATCCCGGCGATCGTGCACCTCACTTCGGTGCTGGGCGATCCCCAGGTGCGTTATCGCGGCACCATCGGCGGCTCGATCGCCAACAACGATCCGGCGGCGGATTTTCCCGCCGCCGTGCTGGCGCTCGGCGCCACGGTCAAGACCAACAAGCGCTCGATCGGGGGCGACGAGTTCTTCAAGGGCCTGTTCTCGACCGCGCTGGAGGACGGCGAGATCATCACGTCGATCTCGTTCCCGATTCCCGCCAAGGCCGGCTATTCCAAGATGCGCCATCCCGCCTCGCGCTTCGCGCTGACCGGGGTGTTCGTGGTGAAGACCAAGGCCGGCGACGTCAGGGTCGCAGCCACCGGCGCCTCGCAGAACGGGGTGATGCGGGTGCCGGCGATCGAGGCCGCACTGAAGGCGAACTGGTCGGCGGGCGCACTTGATAGTGTCAAAATTTCGACCGACGGGCTGCTGGCCGATATTCACGGCTCCTCGGCCTATCGCGCCAACCTGATCAAGGTGATGGCGCAGCGCGCGGTGACCGCGGCGGGCTGACCGCGCGGCGGTTGTAGCTCTCGTTCCCCGGATGCAGCGCAGCACGAAGTGATGCGCTGCTGAACCGGAGTCCATAGCCGAGTTCACTTATATCGAGATGGGTCCCGGCTCTGCGTCGCTCCGCAAGAGCGCTCCGCCGCGTCCGGGACACGAGACTGCGGTCTGCGCCCGCTCTGCATTTGGTCAGGTTCCGGCCAGTTGGCGCTTGCCACGGGCGCCGCAAGGCGGGACAATTTAGCCGATCAGCCAATTAAAAACAGCTTTCGGGAGAAAAAACACGTGCTCGATCAATCAGCCGCGCAATCCTCCACCCGCACCTCCGGCCCGCTCGCCGGATTCCGCATCGTCGAGTTCGCCGGCATCGGGCCTGGCCCCTTCGCCTGCATGCTGCTGGCCGACATGGGCGCGGAAGTGGTGACGCTCGATCGGGTCGGCGCCAAAAAGAACATGAAGTCGGTGGCGGGGCGCGGCCGCAAGGTGATCGAGCTCGATCTCAAGGACAAGGCCGCGGTGGCGCAGGTGCTCGACCTGCTCGCCAATGCCGACGCGCTGATCGAGGGTTTTCGGCCCGGCGTGATGGAGCGGCTGGGGCTCGGACCGGACGTGGTGCGGGCCCGCAACCCGCGGCTGGTCTATGGCCGCATGACCGGATGGGGCCAGGAAGGTCCGCTGGCGCAGGCCGCCGGCCACGATATCAACTATATTTCGGTGACCGGCGCGCTGGCCGCGATCGGACCGAAGGAGCGGCCGGTGCCGCCGCTCAACCTGGTCGGCGATTTCGGCGGCGGCGCGCTCTATCTGGTGGTCGGCGTGCTCGCGGCATTGCTGGAGGCGGCTAAATCCGGCAAGGGCCAGGTGGTGGACGCAGCGATGTGCGATGGCGCTGCGTCGCTGATGTCGATGTTCTTCGATATGACGGCGATCGGCCGCTGGACCGTGGGCCGCGACAGCAATTTTCTCGACGGCGGCGCGCATTTCTACGGCGTCTATCAATGTTCCTGCGGCAACTTCATCTCGATCGGCTCGATCGAGCCGCAATTCTACGCGCTGCTCCGCCAGCATGCGGGCCTGGCCGACGCCGATTTCGACGCGCAGATGGACCGCAAGGCATGGCCGGCGCTGAAGGAGAAACTCACAAAGGTGTTCAAGAGCAAGACGCGCGAGGAGTGGTGCAAGATCATGGAAGGTACCGACATCTGTTTCGCGCCGGTCCTGACCATGGCGGAAGCGCCCAGGCACCCGCACATGGCGGCGCGCAAGGTTTTCGTCGAGCGCCACGGCGTCACCCAGCCCGCGCCGGCGCCGCGCTTTTCGCGCACGCCCTCGGCGATCCGCGAGCCGGAGGTTGCAAATATTGGCGCGCTGACGAGCGCGTGGAAGCCTGGAAGGTAGCTACGATCGTCATTGCGAGGAGCGATCGCGACGACGCAATCCATGCTTTCTTTGCCGCTCCATGGATTGCTTCGCTTCGCTCGCGATGACGAATTCGCGTTACGCCGCACTGCCCACCTTCAGCACGCCGCGCCTGATCTGGTCTTCCTCGATCGATTCGAACAGCGCCTTGAAGTTGCCTTCACCAAAACCGTCGTCGCCCTTGCGCTGGATGAACTCGAAGAAGATCGGCCCGATGGCGTTGGCGGAGAAAATCTGCAGCAGCACCTTTGTCAGTCCGCCCTCGACCACGCCCTCGCCGTCGATCAGGATGCCGTCACGCTTCAGTCGGGCGACGTCCTCGCCATGCGCGGGCAGCCGCGCGTCGATCTTCTCGAAATAGGTCTCGGGCGGCGGCGGCATGAACGGCAGGCCGTCGGCGCGCAGGGTTTCGACGGTCTTGTAAATGTCCTTTGCACCACAGGCGATATGCTGGATGCCCTCGCCGCGGTAGACGCTGAGATATTCCTCGATTTGGCCGGATTGGCCGGCGTCCTCGTTGATCGGAATCCGGATCTTGCCGTCCGGACTGGTCAGCGCCCTCGAGAACAGGCCGGAGGCGCGGCCCTCGATGTCGAAGAAGCGGATCTGCCGAAAGTTGAACAGCCTCTCGTAGAAGCCGGTCCAGACGTCCATACGGCCGCGATGGACGTTGTGGGTGAGGTGATCGAGATAATACAGCCCCGCGCCCTCGGGCCGCGGGTTCCTCGCGCCGAGCCACTCGAACTCGGAATCGTAGGCCGAGCCCCTGGCGCCGTAGCGGTCGACAAAATACAGCAGGCTGCCGCCGATGCCCTTGATGGCGGGGACATCGAGCGTTTTCTGCGCGGCGGGTATATCTGCCGGTTCCGCGCCGAGCGACACCGCGCGCTGATAGGCCTGCCGCGCATCGACGACGCGGAACGCCATCGACGGCGCGCACGGTCCGTGCGCGGCGACGAACGAATGGCCGTGGGTGCCGGGCTCTTCATTGACGAGATAATTGATGTCGCCCTGGCGGTAGACCGTGATCTTCTTGGTCTTGTGCCGGGCGACCGGCGCATAGCCCATCAGCCGGAACAGCGCGTGCAACTCCTCGGGCCTCGGATGGGCATATTCGACGAACTCGAAACCGTCGGTGCCCATCGGGTTGTCGGCGGATATCGTCGCCGCCGGTGCGTCGTGCGGAAATGGACCCATGGCCGGGATTCTTCCTGGTTGAGGCTTGCATGATCGATCATATCAGGCACAATGTGTGTGCAAATGCGCGGTATTATCGCGTCAGGATGCACAGTTCATGCATCGGATGGGCATTCAACGCATGATATCAGTCGATGCCCTTGACCTGAAGATGCTGGCGGCGCTGCAGGATGACGGCCGCCTCACCAACCAGCAGCTGGCCGATATCGCCGGCCTGTCGGCGTCGCAATGCTCGCGGCGGCGGATGCGGCTGGAACAGGAGAAGGTGATCGCGGGCTATCACGCCGACCTCGCCGGCGAGGCGCTCGGCTTCAACGTCATCGCCTTCATTCACATCACGCTGGCGACCCATTCGCCCGACAACGCCAAGCGCTTTCGCGCATTGGTCAACCGCGTCGACGCCATCCAGGAGGCCTATTCACTGACCGGCGACGCCGACTACCTGCTGAAGGCGGTGCTGCGCGACCTCAAAAGCCTGTCCGACATCGTCAACAACGTGCTGATGCCGCACCAGAGCGTGGCGCATGTGCGCTCCTCCATCGTGCTCGATCGCCTGAAGGAGAGCACCCGGCTACCGCTGAAGGAATTGGCGCGGTAGGTTTGCGGGGGATGGCCGAAATCGAGGGAGATTCGGCATTCGAATCGAACCCTCGATCTGCGATGATGCGGCTCACTCCAGGGGAAGCCCATGGCGCTGCAACTCCGGCCGAACTGCGAATATTGCGACACGGACCTGCCGCCGAATTCGACGGAAGCGCGCATCTGCAGCTACGAATGCACGTTCTGCGCGGACTGCGTCGAGGGCAGGCTGCACAATGTCTGCCCGAACTGCGGCGGCGGGTTTGTCGCCCGCCCGATCCGGCCGTCGACCGAGTGGCGGCCCGGCGTGTCGGTGGCGAAGCATCCGCCATCCGACCAGCGCGTGCATCTCAAATACAGCCTGGAGGATATCGCCGCGCATTCGGCGAGGATTCGCAGTATCGCGCCGCAAGAGCGCTGACGAACCGCGTTACGTCGCCGCCACGATCGTCCCCTCGACCTCGCCGAACCCGACGCGAAAACCGTTGCCCTGGCACCAGCCGCGCATCACGAGCGAGTCGCCGTCTTCGAGGAACGTCCTGCTGACGCCGCTGGCGAGTTCGACCGGCTCGCTGCCGTTCCAGCTGATTTCCAGCAAGGACCCGCGCTGATCCTTCTCCGGACCGCTGATGGTGCCGCTCCCCAGGAGATCGCCGACATTCATGGCGCAGCCGCTCGATGCATGGTGCACCAGTTGCTGCACCGACGACCAGTACATGTATTTGAAATTGGTGCGGCAGATCGTGGCGGCCTCGTTCATCGCCGCGGCGCGCAAGGACACGTCGAGCTGAAGATCGTAATTGTGAGGCTGCGTCTGCTGCAGGTACGGCAGCGGCGCGGGATCCTGCACCGGGCCTGTCACGCAAAACGGCCCCAGCGCCTCGCGGGTGACGATCCACGGGCTGATCGAGGTCGCGAACGCCTTGGCCTGGAACGGCCCCAGCGGCACATATTCCCACTGCTGGATATCGCGCGCGCTCCAGTCGTTCAGAATGACGAAGCCGAAGATCATCTCCTCCGCCTGCTTTTCGCTGAGCATCTCGCCGATCGGCGACGGCTGCCCGATCACAGCGCCCATCTCCAGTTCGAAATCGAGCCGCTTGCACGGTCCGAAGCTCGGCAGCTCCGCGCCCGGCGGTTTCAACTGACCGCGCGGCCGGCGCACTTCGGTGCCGGACACCACCACCGTCGAGGCGCGGCCGTTATAGGCGATCGGCATATGCAGCCAGTTCGGCTGCAGCGCATTGTCCTTGCCGCGAAACATGACGCCGACATTGGTGGCGTGTTCCCTCGACGAATAGAAATCGGTGTAGCCGGCGACCGCGATCGGCAGATGCAGCTTTGCATCGGCCGCCGGCACCAGCGCATTGGCGCGCAACATCTTGTTGTCGCGCAGCTGCGGATTGTCATGGCGCAACAGCTCGCTGATCCGCGCCCGCGTCCGCGACCAAAGCCTCGGCCCCAGCGCCATGAAGGCGTTGAGCGAAACTTGCGCGAACACGTCAAAGGCGGGCGACAGATCGATCAGCCCTTCGCTCTCCAGCACCGCGAGATCGAGCACGCAATCGCCGATCGCGACACCGACGCGCGGGGCGGGCGATGCCTCCGTCGAGAACACGCCATAGGGCAGATTCTGGATCGGGAAATCGGAAGCTGGATCGACCGGGATGAAGGAGCGGAGCGAGGGATCGTTGGGGTGGGGCACTGTGGTGATCCTGCTTGTCTTGGCGAGCCTTGTGCAACGTCATTCCGGGGCGTCCGCAGGACGAACCCGGAATCTCGAGATTCCGGGTTCATCGCTGCGCGATGCCCCGGAATGACGCTGGGAGATTCACGGCTTGTTCGGATCGAAGCGCTTCTCCAGTCCCTTCCAGCAATCGGCGTAGTCGTCCTGCAGCGTCGCGGCGTTCGCGGCGTGCGTGGTGATGCGCTGCGGAAAGCGGGTCTCGAACATGAAGGCCATGGTGCCGGTCAGCTTGACCGGCTTCAGTTCGCCGTTGCTGGCGTGGTCGAAGGCCTCGCGGTCCGGACCGTGCGGAAGCATCATGTTGTGCAGGCTGATGCCGCCCGGCGTGAACCCTTGCGGCTTGGCGTCGTAGACGCCGTAGATCAGCCCCATGAACTCCGACATGATGTTCATGTGGTACCACGGCGGACGGAAGGTGTTCTCCGCCACCATCCAGCGTTCCGGGAAGATGACGAAGTCGATATTGGCGGTGCCCGGGGTTTCCGACGGCGCCGTCAGCACGGTGAAGATCGACGGATCGGGATGGTCGAAGCCGATGGCGCCGATCGGCGAGAAGGTGCGCAGATCGTATTTGTACGGCGCGTAATTGCCGTGCCAGGCCACCACATCGATCGGCGAATGCGGCAGCGTGGTCCTGAACAGCTGGCCGCCCCATTTCACGAACAATTCGGTCGGCGTGTCCTTGTCCTCATACGCCGCCACCGGAGTCAGGAAGTCGCGCGCGTTGGCGAGGCAATTGGCGCCGATCGGCCCGCGCTCCGGCAGCGTGAAGGCGCCGCCGTAATTCTCGCACAGATAGCCGCGCGCGGGGCCGCCCGTGAGTTCGACGCGGAACTTGACGCCGCGCGGGATCACCACGATCTCGGCGGGCTCGGCATCGATCCGGCCGAACTCGGTGACGAAGCGCAAACTGCCCTGCTGGGGCACGAACAGCATCTCGCCGTCGGCATTGTAGAAATGCTGATCGACCATCGACTGGGTGATGAGCAAGACATGCGCGGCCATGCCGGCCTGGGTGTTGGCGTCGCCCGCCGTGGTCATGGTCTGCACGCCCTGCAGGAAGGTCATGTCGGCGTTCGGGATCGGCGCCGGGTCCCAGCGCAATTGCTCGACGGATATTTCCTGCTCGAAACACGGCGCGGTGCGCCACAGCCCGGCATCGACCTGGACAAAACGGCCGGAGTGTTTCACCGACGGCCTGATCCGGTACAGCCAGGAGCGCTCGTTGCTGCCGCGCGGCGCGGTGAACGGCGAGCCCGACAGCTGCTCGGCGTAAAGCCCGTAGGCGCAGCGCTGCGGCGAGTTGCGCCCGATCGGCAGCGCACCGGGCAACGCCTCGGTCTCGAAACTGTTGCCGAAGCCGGACATGTAGCCCGGCGTGATATTGACGGAACTGCGGCTGATCACGTCGGGCGAAGTAGTGATGTTCATGGTCATCCTCCTTGCAGGGCGGCCCACATTTCCTGGTCGCGTTTGTCGGTCCAGATCACGGGATCGTCGATCCCGGAGGCTTCGTCGAAGGCGCGCGAGACGTTGAACGGCAGGCAGTGCTCGTAGATGGCAAAACCGGAAAACTTCGGATCCATCACCTCGCGGGTCGCCGCCATCGTCTCCTTGAGGCTGCGGCCTTTGGCCACCGACGACTCGGCCGCGCCATAGAGCGACGTGACGAAGTCGCGCGTCATCGCGATGGCGTCGCGCCCGGTGGCAACGCCCTTCAGCGCGTCGCCGCGGCCCGGCGCGATCGCCCTGGGATTGAAGGCGCGGATTTCGTTCAGCGTGACCGGCCATTCGCGCAAATGCGCGTCGCCGCAATAGCAGGCTGAATGATACTCGATCAAATCGCCGGAGAACATCACTTCGGCATCCGGTACCCAGGCGACGATGTCGCCGGAGGTATGCCCCGCGCCGAGTTGCATCAGCCGCACTTCGCGCTTGCCGAGATAGATCGACATCTCGCCTTCGAAGGTCAGCGTCGGCCAGGTCAGGCCGGGAATGCTCTGGGCATCCTGGAACAGGCGCGGAAAGCGGCCGTATTCCGAATCCCAATCCTGCTGGCCGCGCTCCTCGATCAGCCGCCGGGTTTCCGAAGAAGCGATCACGCCCTGCGCGTGATAGGCGGAGGCGCCGAGCACGCGCACCGCGTGGTAATGCGACAACACCACATACTTGATCGGCTTGTCGGTCACCGTGCGCACCCGCTCGATCACCTTGCTGGCCATCGCAGGCGTCGCCTGGGCGTCGAACACGAGGCAGCCGTCGTCGCCGACGATCACAGCGGAATTGGGGTCGCCCTCGGCGGTGAAGGCATAGAGATCGGTGCCGATCTCGGAGAAGGTGACCTTCTTCTCCGCCATGTCGGTGGTGGACGCAAAGCCTTTTGTCATTAATTCAATTCCCTGTGTGACAACTCTGAATCTATCAACGTCATTGCGAGCGAAGCGAAGGAAGAAGGAAGCTGGATTGCTCCGTCGCAAGTGCTCCTCGCAATGACGACCTTGGGCATGTGCGTACTATTGCTGTTGCTGTTGTTGCTGGTCGGCATCCACCATCCGCCGCTGCGCCAGCGCGATCGCCTCGCGCAGCACGTCGAGATCGCCGATGTGATTGGCGAGAATGAGCACCAGCGCCGCGTCGAGATCGGCGCTCTGCTGGTCGCTCAGCCCGCGATGCGCTTCGACGACGGCGCGAAACGCATCGTCCGGCCTGGCGAAATTCGAACTGGTGGACAAGGCCATGTCGGAACCTCAATTGTGACCGGTGGCGCGCGCCAGCGCGGCTTCGATCGCCGCGCGGGTTGGCTGCCGGAAGCGCGCCGCGACGTAGCCGTCGGGACGCAGCAGATAGGTGGTGCCGGGCTCGGCGTCGTAGCGTGCACCGGCCAGGCCGGCCGAGTCGGAAAGCCCGTCCTGGCCGCCGATCCGGATGATGGCGACGCCATCGGGAGCCTCGACCGCTGCGCCGTTGGCAAATGCGAGCAGCGTGAAGCGCTTTCCTTCCCTGATGAAGGCGTCGGTCAGATATGCCGATTCGTCAGACCGCGCGGTCACCGGCGCGTCAAGCATCGAAGCGCCCGGCCGCGGTCCGCCACGCCACGCCTCCGTATCGGGGGTCGACAATGGCGTCCCGTAGACCGAAGGCACCGACAACCGTCCGCCATTGACCATGCGCTTGCCGAACTCGGTTTCTTTCGCCAGCGACAGCACAGCCTTGCGCAGCCGCGCCTCCTGGTGCGAGTTGGGGGCCATGAAATCGGTCGAACGGGTGGATTCGCGGATGTTCTCGTCGGCCGCGGCGCTGCGCTCGGTATGATAGCTCTCGAGCAGCGCTTCAGGGGACGTCCTGCGCAGGACGCGATCGAGTTTCCAGGCGAGATTTTCCGCGTCCTCGAGTCCTGAATTGGCGCCGCGGGCGCCGAATGGCGAAACCTGGTGAGCGGCGTCCCCGGCAAAGATCACGCGGCCATGGACGAACCTGTCCATCCGGCGGCACTGGAACTTGTAGAGCGAGATCCATTCGAATTCGAACGCGTCATGCCCGAGCATGCGCGCGATCCGTGGCCGCACGTTCTCCGGCTGTTTTTCGAACGCCGGATCGGCGAACCGGCTGAGTTGCAGATCGATCCGCCAGATGTCGTCCGGCTGTTTGTGCAGGAGAGCCGACCGCCCGGCGTGGAACGGCGGGTCGAACCAGAACCAGCGTTCGGTCGGGAATGCCGCCGTCATCCTGACGTCGGCGATCAGGAACTGGTCCTCGAACACCTGGCCCGTGAATGCCGCGCCGACCATCTGCCGCAGCGACGAGCGCGCGCCGTCGCAGGCGACGACGAAATCCGCATGAATCAGGTAGGGTCCGTCCGGCGTCTCTACCGTCAGCAGAACATGGTCGTTGCGCTGTTGAAGCCCGGTGACCTTGTTGCGCCAGCGCAGATCGATCGCGGCCAGATCCTGCACCCGATCCACCAGATAGGCTTCGGCATGGAATTGCTGCAGGTTGATGAAGGCCGGCCGCTTGTGCCCCTGTTCCGGCAGCAGGTCGAACTGATAGAGCTGCGAGGCGCCGTGAAAGATCCTGCCGACGCTCCACACCACGCCCTTGTCCACCATGCGCTGGCCGACGCCGAGCCGGTCCCAGTATTCCAGCGAGCGTTTCGAGAAGCAGATCGCGCGCGAGCCCTCGCCGATCCGGTCAGCATCGTCCAGCAGCACGACGGACTGGCCGCGCTGCGCCAAATCGATCGCCAGCGACAGCCCGACCGGCCCGGCGCCGACCACCACGACAAGGCGATGCGCCGCGTCGCCGGCGTCCCGATCCTGGTCGGGGTGGCGACGATAACCGAACTGGATTTCGGATGGCTGCGCCATGCGCTCACGTGGTTCTGGCCAACGGACGGGATGCCGCCTATGATAGTCTCACTTGCAACGATCTAAACTCCGCGGCCGTCCACCCGTCAACTCAATTTGGAGCGATTTTTGCCGAAACTTGACCTCTTCAGTTTTGTGCCGTTCCGGCTGAACCGGCTGGCAGCGGAGGTCTCCTCCGCGCTCTCGGTCGAATATCAGGAGCGCTACGGGCTGGACATTCCGGAATGGCGGATACTGGCGACGCTCGGATTCCGCAACGAGGCCTGCAGCGCGCAGTATATTGCGCACTGTACCCGGACCCACAAATCCACCATCAGCCGCGCCGTCACCGCGCTGATGAAGCGGCAGCTGGTCGAACGCGTCGAGAATGCCGACGATCGTCGCGAGTTTGCGCTGCGCATGACGCGCAAGGGCAAGACGCTGTACGAGGAACTGATCCCGCGACTGCGACGCAGGGAGCAGGAGATTTTGTCCTGTCTCTCGGCACAGGAGCGCAGGGATTTTGCGACCCTGCTCGGCAAGATCGAGAACAGCCTCGATCTGGTGCAGACGGCGAAGGAAGCGGGCGTCAAGGACGGGTATTGAGGGGCGCTGGTTTATTCTCCGTCATTGCGAGGAGCTCTTGCGACGAAGCATTCCATTCTTTCTTTTTGCTTTTTGCCGAACGATGGATTGCTTCGCTTCGCTCGCAATGACGATGAAGCAGTTTCGCTTTGCGTCGTATCGACCGATTCGCTTCGCGGCTGACCCCGCCTTACTTCACCGCCGTCACCACGATCTCCACGATATGCGGCGGTTCGAGCTCGACGCCGAGGCAGGCCCGCATCGGCGGATTCTTCGTATCGACCCATTCGTCCCAGGCGCGGTTCATCTCGCCCTTGCGCTTCATGTCGCTGATGTAGACGATCGCCGAAAGAATCCTGCTCTTGTCCGAGCCGCACAGCGCGAGGCTCTCGTCGATGCGGGCCAGCGCCTTTGCGCTCTGTTCGTACATCGAGGAAGTCACCGGATCGGGCGCGACCGCCACGGTCAGCACGAGGTCGCCATGAACGACGGCGCGGCTGCGCGTCGGCGTGAGGCCGGGGAAGCGGGTGATCATGGCTGACTCCGGTTGGATCGGCGCCTACTTTGCGAACGAGCGGGACGGCGGCATGTGCAGCGAATAGGCGTCCACCTTTTCGCTGGCGCGCGGATAGATCTCGGTCACAACAGGATCGTGACCGGGGATGACCCGGTCGGGGTGACCGGCCAGCCGCTGCGCGGTGTCCCAGCCGTCGAACATGTCGCCGACATTGTAGATGATCGGAAACGGGCTGCGGCGATGCATGTTGCCGTAGTAATGCGAAGCGTCCGAGGCCAGCACCACCGGGCCGCGCGCGGTCTCGACCCGCACCACCTGCAGGCCGTCGGAATGCCCCCCGACCCGATGCAGGGTCACGCCGGGCGCAACTTCGCCGTCGCCATTGTGAAACGTGACGCGCTCGTTGAAAACGTGGCGCACCATCAGCGTGACGTGCTCCACCGAAAACGGGTGCCGCAGCAGGCCGTGGCACATGCAGCGCCCGGTGGCATAGCTCATCTCGCGGTCCTGCAGATGAAACCGCGCCCTGGGAAAGCGGTCGAGATTGCCGGCATGGTCGTAATGCAGGTGCGTGACCACCACATCCTCGATGGTGTCGGCATCGACGCCAAAGCGCGCCAGCGCGTCGACCGGATTGAGCGTCAGCTTGCGATTTCGCTGTTGTGCCTCTTCCGCATTGAAACCGGTATCGACCAGGATATCACGACCGTGCCCCCGGATCAGCCAGACGAAGTAATCGAGATCCTGGGCCGTGGTCTCGTGCGGATCCGGCAGCAGGTAGTTCATGTGGGGGGTGCGCGGCGACATCGTGGCATAGCGTAGCGCGTAGACTTCGTAGGTGTTTCCCATCGGTTGTGCTTTTTCTTTGTTTGGACTGGCCGATCCCCGCCACCTAAGCCACCGCCGCCCGGAAAGGTCAAACCCGGACGGCTCGGGGCGGCCGCCGGCCGGCGCAAACGGTTGACAGGGGTCGCCGGCCCGGTTTGATAATGCGGGTTGCGTGGAGTAAGGTCGCCGAGGCGCAAGCTGGTGTCGGCGCATAGTTGGCTGGACTGCTGTCTTATGAGAATCCGCCTCGCATTACTGCTGATTTCGGTTTTAACGGTCCTCCCGATTGGCCCATCGATCGCCGCAGGCGCCGAACGGTTTGCGCTGGTCATCGGCAACGCCAAATATCCCGACGCCGAGGCGCCGCTCAAGGAGCCGATCAACGACGCCCGCGCCGTCGCCGACGAACTCAAGCGCAACGGCTTCAACGTCGAGGTCGGCGAGAATCTGACCGGGGACGCGATGCGGCGCGCGTTCGAGAAGCTCTACGGACGCATCAAGCCCGGCTCGGTAGCACTGATTTTCTTCAGCGGGTTCGGCATCCAGTCCAGCCGCCAGAGCTACATGATCCCGGTCGACGCCCAGATCTGGACCGAACCGGATGTTCGCCGCGACGGCTTTAGCCTGGAGACGGTGCTCGGCGAAATCAACAGCCGCGGCGCCGGCGTCAAGATCGCCCTGATCGATGCCTCCAGGCGCAATCCGTTCGAGCGCCGATTCCGCAGCTTTTCCGCCGGCCTCGCGCCGGTAATCGCGCCGAATGGAACGCTGGTGATGTATTCGGCCGCGCTCTCCTCGGTGGTCAGCGACAATGGCGGCGACCGCAGCCTGTTCGTGCAGGAATTGCTGAAGGAGATCCGCGTTCCCGACCTGATGGCCGAGGAAACGCTGAACCGGACCCGTGTCGGCGTCACGCGCGCCTCGCGCAGCGAGCAGGTGCCGTGGATTTCGTCCTCACTGGCCGAGGATTTTTCCTTCATCCCGGGCGCGAAGCCGGCGGGTCAGGTGGCAGCGTTGCCCAAGGCTGCGCCTGCGCCCGAGGTCGCGCCGAAAGTCACGCCTCAGGTCGCGCCGCAAGTAACACCTCAAGTCACGCCCCAGGCCACCCCCGCGCAACCCGCGCCGGCCGCGCGCGTCGAGCCCCCGCCGCTGCCGCGCGTCGAAACGCCGCTCCCGCCGCCGCCGAAGCCGGCCGAAGTCACGCTCGCTCCGCCGCAAAAGCCGGCGGAGGAGGGGCCGACCGCCGTGGCGCTGGCCGACGATCCGACCATCAAGAGCCTGACGCAGAAGCTTGCCGCCAACCCCGATGACGGCAACGCGCTGTACCGGCGCGGGCAGGTCTATGCCAGCAAGGGCGCTTACAGCCTCGCCATCAAGGATTTCGACAACTCGCTGCGGCTGAACCCCAAGGACGTGGAAGCCCACAACAATCGCTGCTGGGCCCGCGCCGTGATCGGCGAACTGCAGGCTGCCTTGAAGGACTGCAACGAGGCGCTGCGGCTGCGGCCGAATTTCGTCGACGCCCTCGACAGCCGCGGTCTCGTCAACCTGAAGAGTGGCCAGACCAGGAATGCAATTGCTGATTTCGACGCCGCGCTCAGGATCAATCCGCGACTGACGTCGTCGCTGTACGGCCGCGGCCTCGCCAAACAGCGAAACGGCGCGGTTTCCGAGGGCGAACTGGACATCGCCAATGCCAAGGCGATGGATCCGAATATTGTCAAGGAATTCGCGAGTTACGGGGTACAGTAAGCATTATTTCAGCAACGGACGGGCGTTGCCTGAACCCCGGGGCAGGAAGCGGCGACAAACGTGACGGAAGCAGCCGGAAGGGGCCGGGCCCGCGTCTGAATTGTCCGGCGGCGCATTTGAGAATGGGTTGGAACCGCGCGAACCGCGCAGGAGGGACTGGCGATGTCAAAGAGAAATCTTACCGCAATCCTGTCGATCGCGACGATCAGCGCCGCGCTTTCCTTCGGAATGGCCAACGCCGTCGCCGCCGATGATGTCACCGAGGATCAGATCGTCCGGGCGCTTGCGCCCTCCGCGAAGAAGCCGCTGACCCGCGGCCTGTCGGTAGGTCCGCCGGCCGAACCGGTGATTTCCGCGGAGGAAGGGCGATTTGTCCAGAAGATCCGCGGCCGGTCGACGCGTTCGCTCTCGGCCACCGAGCGTGAGGAGATCGCCACCCTCGCCAAGGACAAGCCGAATATCGATCTGGAAATCACCTTCGATTACAACTCCGCCGAGATCAGCGCCAAGTCGCTGCCCTCGGTGCAGGCGCTCGGAAAGGCCCTTACCAATCCCGATCTGAAGGGTTCGACCTTCGTGGTCGCCGGGCACACCGACGCCGCGGGCAGCGAGGCGTACAACCAGGACCTGTCCGAGCGGCGCGCCGACTCGATCAAGCGCTACCTCACCGACAAGTACGGCGTTGCCGCCGCTGACCTCGTGACCGTGGGATACGGCGAGAGCAAGCTCAAGGATCCCGGTCAGCCGCTGGCGGAAGTCAACCGCCGCGTGCAGGTCGTCAATATGGCCAACAAGACCACCGCGTCCAGGTAACCGTCCAAGGCGGATCGTGGCGCTGTGGAGGGTGTTCAGGCAGAGCCTCCGTTCCGATCGGAACGAAGGCTCTGTGCTTATTTCGACGCATATTTTTCCGGCGCGAGCCGGTATCCCGCGTGCTGAAAGCGCTATAAGTGCGTCTTTAGACGTCCCACCCCGATAGATCTGGATTGATCCGGCGATGAAGCTCTCCGCATATCTCAAACCTGCAATCGGAGTGGTCGTCGTCGGCGCGCTGGGGGCCTACTACTGGTTCGGGCACCGTCCTCGCGCCGAGGAAAAGGAAATTCCGACCAACGCTCTCGTCATCGTCACGAAATCCACCAACGCCTGTTTCTCCGACCTGGTCCGGGTCACCGGCTTCATCGTGCCGCGCCGCGAAGCGGTGGTCGGCGTCGAGCAGGAAGGCTCCAGGGTTTCCGAGGTGCTGGTCCGCGAAGGCGACATGGTCACCGACAATCAGGAACTGGCGCGGCTGACGCCGCCACCGCAGCAGGCCGGGGGACGACCCGGCCCGACCGTGCTGCGCGCGCCGGCGGCCGGCCTCGTCACAGAGGTCAGGACCGTCGCCGGCGCGCCCGCCTCGCCGCAGGCCGGCCCGATGTTCCGGATTTCCGTCAACAACGAAATCGAACTGGATGCCGAGGTGCCGGCGATCCATATGCTGAAGCTCAATCCCGGCGCAGGTGCGCGCGTCAGCCGCGACAATGTGCCCGATCTGATCGGCCGCGTGCGGCTGGTCTCGCCGCAGATCGACCGCACCACCCAGCTCGGCCATATCCGGATCTCGCTGACCAACAACCCCTCGCTCAAGATCGGCATGTTCGCCCGCGCCAGCATCGACGCCAGGCGCAGCTGCGGCGTCGCCATCCCGCGGACCGCCATTGACCATCTGACCGTTCAGGTGGTCAAAGGAAATACCATCGAGACGCGGAAAGTCAGGGTCGGACTGGTGTCCGACACCTCTACGGAAATCCTTGAGGGCCTCGACGTCGGCGAGATCGTCGTGGCCGACGCCGGCACCTCGCTGCATGACGGCGACCAGGTCAAGACCATGTTCGCCGAGGAACTCGATCGAACGCGGGTGCGCTGATGGCTCTCAATATCTCGGCCTGGTCGATCCGAAACCCGCTTCCGTCGATCGTCTTCTCCATCATCCTGCTGGTGCTGGGCTGGGTCAGTTTTACAAAACTCGCGGTCACCCGGCTGCCGAGCGCCGACATCCCGGTGATCTCGGTCGCGGTCTCGCAGTTCGGCGCCGCACCCGCCGAGCTGGAATCGCAGGTCACCAAGACCATCGAAGACGGCGTGTCCGGCGTCGAGGGCGTGCGGCACATTTCGTCGTCGATCACCGACGGCCTGTCGCTGACCACGATCCAGTTCGCGCTGGAGACCAACACCGACCGGGCGCTGAACGACGTCAAGGACGCCGTCACCCGCGTGCGCTCCAACCTGCCGCAGAACGTCACCGAACCGCTGATCCAGCGCGTCGACGTGATCGGCCTGCCGATCGTGACGTATGCCGCGATCTCGCCCGGCAAGACGCCCGAGCAGCTGTCCTATTTCGTCGACGACGTCGTCAAACGAGCGCTGCAGGGCGTGCGCGGCGTCGCCCAGGTCGAGCGCATCGGCGGCGTCGAGCGCGAAATCCTGGTATCGCTGGATCCGGACCGGCTGCAGGCCGCGGGGTTGACCGCCGTCAACGTCAGCCAGATCCTGCGCGGCACCAATGTCGACCTCGCCGGCGGCCGGGCCGAGATCGGCAAGAACGATCAGGCGATCCGCACCCTGGCCGGCGCCAAGACCCTGAACGAGCTCGCCGGCACCATGATCCCGCTGTTCGGCGGCGGCGAGGTTCGCCTCGACGATCTCGGCACCGTCACCGACACCATCGCCGACCGCCGGACCTTCGCGCGTTTCAACGGCGAGCCCGTGGTGGCGCTCGGCATCAAGCGTTCCAAGGGCGCCAGCGACGTGGTCGTCGCCGACGCCGTGGAGAAGCGCATCGATGCGCTCAAGGTCGCCTATCCCGACGTCGACCTCAAACTGATCGACACCTCGGTGGAATTCACCAAGGGCAACTACGAGGCCGCGATTTCGACCTTGTTCGAAGGCGCCATCCTCGCCGTCATCGTCGTGCTGCTGTTTCTGCGCGACATCCGCGCCACCATCATCGTCGCGGTCTCGCTGCCGCTGTCGATCTTCCCGGCGTTCTGGGCGATGGACATGCTCGGCTTCTCGCTGAACCTGGTCAGCTTCCTGGCCATCACGCTGTCGACGGGTATCCTGGTCGACGACGCCATCGTCGAGATCGAGAACATCGTGCGCCATATGCGGATGGGCAAGTCGCCCTACCGCGCCGCGCTGGAGGCCGCCGACGAAATCGGTCTGGCCGTGATTGCAATCTCGCTGACCATCATCGCGATCTTTGCGCCGGCAAGCTTCATGTCCGGCATCGCCGGACAGTTCTTCAAGCAGTTCGGCATCACGGTGTCGGTGCAGGTGTTCTTCTCGCTGCTGGCCGCCCGCTTCGTCACGCCGGTGCTGGCCGCCTACTTCCTCAAGGATCATCCGCACGAAGACCCGCCGCCGGGTCGTATCCTGCAAGCTTACACGCGGCTCGTGACCTGGTCGGTGAAACACTACGTCGTTACCGTGCTGGCCGGCTTCGGCATCTTCGCCATTTCGATCTGGAGCATCACGCTGCTGCCGCAGGGCTTCCTGCCGGCGCAGGACACCGCCCGCTCGCTGCTGGCGATGGAGCTGCCACCGGGGTCGCAGCTCTCCTATACCGAGAAGGTCACCGAGGAGATCGTGACGCGCCTGCGCAAGCGGCCCGAGGTCCGGAGCGTTTTCGTCGACGGCGGGCGCGTCCCGCCAGGAACCTTCGAGGTGCGGCGCGCCGCGCTGATCATCAATTACACGCCGAAATCAGACCGCAAGATCACCCAGCGCGAGCTCGAGCTTGCGATCTCCGGCGACCTCGAAAACGTCCCCGACATCCGCTTCTGGTTCCTCGACGAAAACGGCCTGCGCGCGATCTCGCTGGTGGTCACCGGCGTCGACAGCAACATCGTCGGCAACGTCGCCAGCGAACTGGCGACGCAGATGAAACGGATTCCGATCATCGCCAATGTGATCTCCGAGACCTCGCTCGACCGGCCCGAACTCCGCATCCAGCCGCGGGCTGAACTCGCGGCGCGGCTCGGCGTTTCCACCGAAAGCCTGTCGCAGACCGTCCGCGTCGCCACCATCGGCGACGTCGGCCCGGCGCTGGCGAAGTTCGACGCCGGCGGCCGGCTGGTTCCGATCCGGGTCCAGCTCGAGGACGGCGCGCGCGGCGACCTGAAGATCCTCGAGCAGTTGCGGGTGCCGCTGGGGCAGCGCGGCGAAAAGGGCGGCGTGCCGCTGTCCGTGGTCGCCGACATCAAGCTCGACCAGGGACCGACCAGCATCAACCGCTATGACCGGGAACGTCAAGCCACCGTGGCGGCCGACCTCGTCGGCTCGGCCGCGCTCGGCGACGCCACCAAGCTGATCTACGATCTGCCCGTGATGAAGAGCCTGCCCAAGGGCGTGAAGGTGAGCCCCTCCGGCGACGCCGAAAGCCTGAACGAACTGTCGGAAGGTTTCGCCACCGCGATCACCACCGGCCTGATGATGGTCTACGCGGTGCTGGTGCTGCTGTTCGGCACCTTCCTGCAGCCGATCACCATCCTGTTCTCGCTGCCGCTCTCGATCGGCGGCGCCATCGCGGCGCTGCTCTTGACCGGCAAGCAGCTGACGACGCCGGTATGGATCGGCATCCTGATGCTGATGGGCATCGTCACCAAGAACGCCATCATGCTGGTGGAGTTCGCGGTTGAATCGATCCGCGAGGGCAACAAGCGCGAGTTCGCGATCATCGACGCCGGCATCAAGCGCGCGCGCCCCATCGTCATGACCACCATCGCGATGGCGGCCGGCATGATGCCCAGCGCGCTGGCGTTCGGCGCCGGCGGCGAATTCCGCTCGCCGATGGCGCTAGCGGTGATCGGCGGCCTGATATTCTCGACATTGCTATCGCTGGTGTTCGTGCCGGCGATGTTCATCCTGATGGACGATCTCGGCGCGCTGATCTGGCGCTTCGGCAGGAAGCTGCTGGTGTCCAGCGGCGAGAACGAGCAGGGGCCGGGCGATCAAGCAAGCGCCCGCAAACCGCCGCCGACCATCGTGCATTCGCCCGCGGCGGAGTAGGCGCCGAGGCGTGACACCAACGGCCGTTGACATCGACCCATCCACACCGTCTTGGCCGGGCATGGCGTCTGCTTGGCCGCCTACGTGGACTTGTCCGCGTTCACGGCCATTCCGGAATTATAATTCATTCGGATGGTCCGAGGATGAATTATAGTAACAAAAGTCATTGCGTCCACAAACAGAAAAGCCGTTTGTTTCCAGACCGTTGTTTACGGTGCATGGGGTTGTTTTCGATATTTTGCACCAACCCCGTTGGGCCTTGACCCATCCTTAGAGCGCCGGCCGTCGCTGTCACGCCCGCCTTCGTCGGCCATGACGGTTCCTGGGTATGGCGGTCATTGGGCGGATGACCGTGCGCGCTCTTTACGACGGCTGCTGCCGTCGCCGCGGCGGCTCGGCCTCGGCCTCCACCACCTCACCCTCCTCGCGCCACCTCAGGATCTCCACCGCCAGCACGGGATGATTGAAGCCCTTCAGCGTCAGGTCCTCCAGCGGCCTGCCTTCGGCGAAGGCCTCGACCATGCCGAACACGCGCTGGCTCACCACGATCTGGCCGGCCCTGGCTTCGTCGCACAGCCGCGAGGCCAGGTTGGTGACGCTGCCGATCGCGGCGTATTCCAGCCGCTGCTCAAAGCCGATCTGGCCGAGCGTCGCATAGCCGAGCGCGATGCCGACGCCGAAGCCGAGGCTGTGCCCGCGGTTGCGCCACTTCTGGGTCAGCACGCCGATGGCGTCGCGCATCTCGACCGCCATCTTGACCGCGCGCTGCACGTGATCCAGAAACTGGATCGGCGCGTTGAACAGGATCATCACGCCGTCGCCGGCGTAGCGGTCGAGCGTGCCCTCGTAGCGGAAGATCAGCTCGCCTAGGGCGGCGTGATATTCGCGCAGCACGTTCATCGCCTCTTCCGGCTCCGTGGTCTCGGTGAAGGCGGTGAAGCCGCGCAGGTCGCAAAACACCACCGTCACCTCGCGGCGATGGCTGTCGAGCAGCGAATCGTGGCCGTCGGAGGAGGCGATCAGCTGCGCCACCTGCGGCGGCAGGAAACGCTCCAGCCGGCGGATGCGCTCGATCTCGCCGAGCTGCTTCTCGACCCGCTCCTCCAGCGACTTGTTCCAGTTCTTCAGCTCGTCGGTCTGTTGCTGCAGTTTGGCCGCCTGCTGCTGCACGGTGGAATGCGCCGAGGCGAGCTCGCGGCCCTTCGCGTCGACTTCGCTGAACAGCCGCGCATTACGCATCGCCAGCACCGATTGGTGCGCGAAGGTCTTCATCAGCCCGATCAGATTGGGCGAGAATTCGCCGGCGGCGCGGCGCAGCACCACCAGCGAGCCCAGAATGCCCTTTTGATCGACCAGCGGCACCACCAGCACCGAATGAAATCCGGCCTCGACCGCGACGTCGCGCAACAGGCTTTCGGCGGCACTGGCCAAATCAGGGACCGCGATCGGCTCGCCCCCGGCGGCGGCCTGGCCCAGCACGCTGCCGGCCTCGTCGATGACGAGATGCCGGCCCTCGGCCGCCTTGTCGATGCCGATCGCCTCGGTGAGGTTGAACTGATGTTGTGTGGCGTCATGGCCGTAGATCAGCACCGCGTCGGCATGGGTGATTTCCAGCGCGCGCGCCGCCACGGTCGGCAGCACCGCGTTGAGGTCGAGCGAGGAGGCCACTGCGCGGCCGACTTCCTCGAGCACCTTGAGTTCGTTGATGGACTGCGCGAGATCCCGCGTGCGCGCCTCGACCTTGGATTCGAGGCCGGCATAGGTTTCCTGCAGTTGGCCTGCCATGCTGTTGAACTGGTCGGACAGTTCCTCCAGCTCATCCTTGGTGCGCACCTCGATGCGATGGCTGAAATCGCCGGCGCCGAGCCGCCGCGCGCCGGCGCGGAGCGCCGTGATCGGGATCAGCATCCGCCGCGCCAGCACGGTGCCGGCGAGAATCGCGACCAGGAGGCCTAGCGCGATCAAGAGCGCGCTCCGCACCAGCTGGTCGCGGATCGGCGCCAGCGCCTGCGCGGTCGGCTGCTCGAACAACACGTGCCAGCCGAGTTTCGGCACCGCGCGCGACGCCGTCAGCACCGCTTCGCCGTCGATGCCGGTGCCCGAGGCGAGCGGCGCGCCGCCCGGCTTCAAGAGGGCCGCGACCTGCGGCAGGCTAGCGACATCCCTGGCCACCTCCGGGCCCTTCGAGCCCGCCAGCACCTGGCCGCGCGCGTCGATCACATAGGCGTAGCCGGCCTTGCCGATCTGGGCCTCGCCGAGGAAATCGTTGAGAAAGCGCAGGTCGATCTCGGCCAGCGTCACCCCAGCGTTGAAGCCGGAATGCGACACCGCGATCGACATGAACGGACGGGAGCCAACGAAATAGGCCGGCGCGAAGGTGACGCCCCTGGCGGCGGTTTCGGTAAAGCGGACGTCGCGGGAAAAGTCGGCGTCGCCGTCGATCGTCACCTGCGTGCGTGACAGCCGGAGCAGTTCGCGGCCGGTGCCGCTCAGGAACGAGAGCTGGCTCACCGCCGGCACCTGGTTCAACAGCTGCGCATAGTCGGCGCGGCGTTGCTGCAGCGTGGTCGCGCTGGCGCGCGTCACCCAGCTGATCTGCCGCTCCAGTTCGGAAACCGACTGCTCGATCCGTCGCGCGGTGGCCTCCGCCTTCTCGCCCATGGCGTCGATCAGCGCGACCCTGGTGCCGCGATAGCTGATCCAGGTCTCCATCGCACCGTTGACCGCGAGTACGAATACGACCAGCCCGACCAGCGAGACGACGTATTTGGCGAACAGGCCTTCGCGGAGAAACCGGGTTTTGTCCTTGACCGCGCTCATCCAGACCCTCGTGCGCCGCCCCCCCTGGCGAGGTTTGCTCAGCCGTCCCTGTTTAGCACAGATCGAGGGCGGTCGTCGGTGGTGCAGCCAGCATGGTTAGCCGCGATTTTGGAAAGCTGTCTTCTCCCCCGCCGCGTGCGGAGGAGAGCCGGGCCGTGGCGTGGGCGGCGCGGATGTCAGCGGTTGAACAACTGCCGCAGCACGTCGTTCATCGCCGGGTTGTCCGGCGCTTCTTGCGGGATCGTCTCGCTTTGCGGCGCCGGCGCCGGGACCGGAGGGGTTGGCGCTGCAAGGCTGCGGCCCTGGCTTGGTCGTTGTTGGCCGGGCGGCTGGCCACCCAGACCCAGTCCGCTTTGGCCCAGGCCCTGTTGAATCAGACTGCCCAGGGTTTCGCCCAGCCTGCCGCCCAGCACATCGTTCAATCCACTGCCAGCCGCCGATCCACCGCCAGCCGTACCGCTGCCGGCTTGCCCGGCGCCCAGCCCGTCCAGCAGCCCGCCCAGTCCGCCGCCGTCCTTGCCGAACAGGCCCTGGCCCATCTCCTTGAGCCGGGCATAGGCCGCATCCGGATTATCGAGGATGCCGGCCATGTCGGGATAGATTCGCGGCTCGGCCCACGGCCCGTCGATCATCACGGGGATGCCGAGCCCGATCGGATCGGCGGCGCGGCCCTGGCCTTCGGTGGTCATGACCAGCTTGGGCTCGACCCGAAACGCCATCTGTTTGGTGCCGAGATCGATGGTGCCAATTCCGGTCATCTTCACCAGCGGGCCGACCAGCGTAAGGTCGGTGGTGGCGGCCTGGCCCTTGGCGATCCGGAACGAGGCCGAGAGCTGTGAGAGGTCGGTGACCTGGTCCGGCTTTTCCTGCCATCCCGATAGCGTTCCCGAGGTCAGCGAGCGAATCATCTTGGCCACGTTGAGCCCGAGAATCGCACCGTCCTGAAAAACCGTGAACGCCGTGCCGTTGAGATTGGACATGATGGCGCGCGGGCTGGCGCCGGACGAGCGCACCGTAACCTTTGCCTGCATCTTGCCGTCGAGCTTGTCGAAGTTCGCGAGGCTGGTCAGCAGCGGCAGGGCGCGGACGCCGGCAAGGTCGCTGTGCAGCGCAAAGCTTGGCTCGGCCGCGGAGGCGTCGGCGGTGACTTCGCCGCTGGCCTGGCCGCCATAGGCGCCGAGGTTGGCGAACCGCACCTTGAGCACGCCGCTGCCGAGCGTGGCGTCGATCGCGGCCGGCGCGAATTGCGCCCCGCCGATGCTGAGCTGGGCGGCGGAGGCCCGAACCTGCGCATCGACATAATTCAATCCACTGATGTCGAAGGTCGCATTGCCCCAGGGCTGCGTGCCCGAATTGACGGACGCTTTGGAGCCGCCAAGGTCGAGCCGCTGGAAGTCGAGGTCGAGTTTGACGAGCGGCTTGCTGGCCAGATCGACCGAGGCCCAGCCGTTGAACGCGCCGTCGCCGAGCGTGCCCGACAGGCCGTTGATCATCATGGCCGAACCGTTGAGCCGAATCTCGGCCTTGGCCGACAACGGCGTCTGCAACACGCCGGGCGCGTCGAGGCTGATCTCGATCGGAATGTTCCGCCGCTCCAGCAGCGGGGCCGGCGCCGTCGCGCTGATGTCGAATCTGAGCGGACGATCGCCTGCCTTGGCGCTGCCGGTGATCCTGACCTTGCGGTCAGCGTCGATTTTGGCCTCGGCGTTGATGCCGTCGACACGATTTTCCACCCGGTCGCGCAGGTTGGAAAACACCACTGTGCCGTCGGTCACCGTGACGCGATCGATCGCGGCCTTGTCGGTCCCGCCGGGGGGCGCTGCCGGCCTGGCGGATGAAATCAGCTGCCCGGAGCGCTCGCGCAGCAGCGGCACTTGCAGGACCGGTCTGGAGATGACGAGTTCGGTGACCTGCGGGCGGCCCGACCACAGGCTCGACAGCGTCACGTCGGCCTGCACGCTGCCGACGGTCAGGCGGTTGGAGCCGTCGCGGTCCCTCGGATCCTGCAGGGTAACGTCGTTCAGCGTCACGTTGAGCGACGGCCAGATCCCGATCTTGCTGGAGCCGGCAATGGTCAGCCGGTAGCCGGTTTCGCGCTCGACCCGCATCTGGATTTCCGAGGTCAGGAAGCCCGAGGGGATGCCGATGATCAGCAGCAATGCCGCCACCGCGATCACGGCGGCGATGGCGGCCCCGGCGATTTTCAGTACTTTCATGTCTTCATTCCAGACCGGCCAGCCGCATTTGAATTCGCCCGGCCGCACTGGCGCGGACCCTTGCGCGCCCCAAGTCTATCCCGGAAGGGGAAACCGCTCAAAGCCAGTAAAAATAATCCCCAGGTGCTGCAAAGATATGTGACTTATGACACACTTCGTGACGAGTAAGCTTTGCTACCGGAGTCTGACGATTTCGAATCCTCGCTGGAAGGCATTGCAATGAGCAAAGCGGCCGAATTTGCGGTCATTCTGAAGATGAATCCGATGTTCTCGGACCTCGGCTCCGACGAATTGCAGCGGATATCCAGCCTCTGCCACACCCAGCACCTTGGTCTGGGCGAGATGCTGTTCCAGAAGGGCGACCCCGGCGACGCCCTGTTCGGGGTCCGCCGCGGCCAGATCCGAATCGAGACCGGGGCATCGGACGGCAGCCGCCTGACCCTGAATTTCCTGGGCCCCGGCGATCTGTTCGGCGAGGTCGCGGTACTCGACGGCGAGAGCCGCACCGCGGACGCCACCGCCGGCGAGCCGACCGAATTGTTCGTGCTGCGGCGCGAGGATTTCCTGGCCCATCTCGAGCGCGAACCTCGCGTCGCGGTCAAGCTGATCATGCTGCTGTGCCAGCGCATCCGCTGGATGAGCGAGCGGATGGAGGAATCCATGCTGCAGCCGCTGCCGGTGCGGCTGGCGCGCCGGCTTTGCGCGCTGTCGTCTGATTTCGGCTCGGAGGTGCACATCTCGCAGGAGCAGCTCGGGGTGTTCGTCGGCGCTGCCCGCGAAAGCGTCAACCGTCAGCTCCAGCTCTGGCGCAAGGATGGCATCCTGGACCTGCAGCGCGGACGAATCCTGCTGCAGAACATGACCAAGCTGACCGCGGTGGCGAGGAACGAGTGAAGCCGGCGCGACATCGGTTCAGCCGTGCCGCTTGGACCGTGAGCCGGCCATCTGGTATCGATGGGGACCCGAAACGGGATTGTATCGCCGATGAATCACTGCTCCGCACGCACGTCTTCGCGAAACCTGCTCGCCACGACCTTTGCCGCCCTGCTCGTTCTCGGCGCGCCTGCGCGCGCGGCCGAGGAGCCCGAGGCCACCGCCAAGGGCGCCGCGGTCACCGTGATCAAAGCGACCAAGGCCTGCTTCAACAACATTGTCGACGTGTCCGGCATCCTGATCGCGCGGGAGGAAACCTCGGTGCGCTCGGAGCGGCCGGGCCTGAAGGTCGCTGAGGTGCTGGCCGAGCCCGGCGACACCGTCACGGCCGGGCAGTTGCTGGCCCGGCTGAGCCTGCCCGAGGGCGGGCTGACGCTGGTGGCGGCGCCGACCGCAGGGCTGGTCTCGAACTCCTCAGCAGTGATCGGCTCGGTGGCGGGAGCCAAGGGCGAGCCGTTGTTTTCCATTATCGCGCGGAGCGAATTCGACCTGGTCGGCATGGTGCCGGTGCGGGATATTTCCAAACTTGCGGTCAACCAGACCGCGCGGATCAAGATCATCGGCGCCGGCGAGGTCGAGGGTCGGGTGCGCCGGGTGGCATCGACCATCGAGCCCAACAGCCAGCTCGGCCAGGTGTTTGTATCGGTGGTGGCGCCCCGGCGCCTCCTTGTGAATTCGTCCGGCCGTGCGCTGATCAAGACCGGGCAGAGCTGCGGCCTGTCGGTGCCGCTCACCGCGATTCTCTACGGCTCGGCCGGCACCGTGGTGCAAGTGGTACGGCGGGCGCGGGTCGAGACCAGACGGGTCGAGGTCGGGCTGATGTCGGCGGGTCAGGTCGAAATCAAGGAAGGCATCCAGGAAGGCGACATCGTGGTGGCGCGCGCCGGCGCGCTGCTGCGCGAAGGCGATCCGGTGCGGCCGGTGACGGCGAGCGTGGACGTCAAGAAGTAGGAGATCTGTGATCGCGCGCGACGTGACCTTCTCCCCCAACGGGAGGGGTTGCTCCGAGCAAGCGGAGCCAGACAACTTAAGACCTCACGAGAGTGAAGCTCTAGCTGCCGGCCTTGTCGCCGGCGGCCGCGCCGAAGCTGACGTCTTCCAGCAATGACGAGGATACCGACGGCACCTGCTCCCCGTCGGTGGCGCGGGCGATCGCGGTGCGGGCCTTGTTGAAGACGGTCTCGACGCTTGCGCCTTGCGCCAGGGACCCCTGCGCATTGAGATGGTTGAGCAGTTCGGTCATCAGCACGCTGTTGGCGCTGCTGGAATCGTCGGCGACCTTGCCCGGCGTGGCCGAGGTCAGGATCAGCGCGTTGTCAGGAGCGACGATCGGGGCAAGGCCGTGGGAATAGGAGCGGAAGCGGCGCTCATAGGGGTTACGGCGGGATGCGTCGACCACGACGAGCCGGGCGCGGGCGCCCTTTTCGCTGATCGCTTCCAGCACCGATTCGACGCTGACGCCATCGCGCCGCACGTCCGCTTCCTTCCATATCTTGGCATCGACCGGGATCATGTAGCTCTCGCGGCCGGCCTGCACGCCGTAGCCGCCGAAATACAGCATCACCACGGTATCCGGCTTGACCTTTGATTGCAGGCGGGCGACGGCGCGCCGCATGTCGTCCTTGCTGGCGTCCTCGATGACGTCGACCTCGAAGCCGCTGTGGCGCAGCGTGGCCGTAAGCGCGCGGGCGTCGTTGATCGGCTGGGCCAGCGGCGCATTGGCGTCAGGATAATGACCGTTGCCGATCACCAGCGCGATTTTCGAGGTTTTGCTGGCGGCTTCGCCCTGCTCGGACGCGATCGCCTTGGCGGCATCGAGCGCCCGCTTGTTCAGCGCGGCGTGGGCGCCGATCGCCAGCGACCCTGTGGCCACCAGCACGGCGGCAAGGGTCATGGTGCGGCGGGAGATGCTGATCGGCCAGAACTTCATCGCGTTTCATTCCTGCTCAACGGCACCGGCGCGCGTTCTTGGTCGCGGCGACGCTCGATTAGGTTTGAGGGATTGCCGGTCGGTTTGCCGTCCGATTGCGCTCAATTTGCGGCGCTGCAACAAGAAAATATTAGCCTGCAGGGGGGGCCTTCGGCAACCTCCTTTGGCGAATGGCTCCCTGCGGATCACGCGATGCTCGAATTCTCCAGATACTCCAAGTGGTTAAGGTCTGCGTCGGGCTGCGTTTTCCGGATCCACGATGGCGCCGCAACAGGTTGGATCTCTATGATCTTGGCCACATTTGTAATTCCCAGGTTTTCGTCTAGTCTTTCAAAGGCTTATTCGCCTGGGATTTGCATGTTTTCGTAGCCGGCTGGCGGTTTCGGCGCGGCCCGGCGGGACGTGCGACGGCGCCGCCGGACGAGAGCCGAAAGAGATGGCATGACCTTTCACAGCATCGCCGGGGCCGCCTACCGCGCGCTCACGACCCGAAAGGACGGCCCGTCGCTGTATGACGTCTGCGATCCCCTGCTGCTTAAATATGCCGGCGGCGACCCCCATCTCGGCAAATTCTATCGGACAGCCCTCGGCAATCCGGCGCTGCGGCCGTTGCTGCGGCGGACCGGGCTGGCCGAGTTGCGCGACGAATCGAAGCTGCACCGGCTGCGCGAGGCGCTCAGGCGGGCGCGCGACCACGCCGAGCCGGATTGGGCCGCGATCGGCGCGCCGGTCGCGGACCTGCTCGACACCGTCGAGATTTCGCACCCCCGGCCCGCGGCCTCGCCGGCGGCGGCGCCCGCCCCCGAGCTTGCCCAGATCGAGCGCGTGATCCGAAGCTGCGGCGCGCATCTGCTCAAATCCTTCGACCGGAACGGCTTCATTCCGACCTATGCCGCGTTCAACCTGATCGGCGACGCCGATCTGCGCGGCCGCGAACTGCTGATGGCGCTGACCGGGCTGAACTCGCGCGGCTACAAGAACTCGACGCTGCTGTTCAACCTGGCGCGGGTGTTCATCGCACGCTCGCCGGCGCGCGCGCTGATCAACCCGCCGTGGCGGGGGATCGCCGAGCCGATGTGGGAGCCGATGCAGATCCGCCACCGCTCGGCCTATTACGACGCGTTCTTCACCGAGGCGCTGCTGAGCTTCGCCGAAACCGGGCTGGCGTCGCCCGACCAGGCCGGCGCCGCGCGTCTTGCCATCGCCGACATGGTGGATTTCTGCCTGACTACCAGCGCCGAGGAAGTGCGGTCGCATGACGGCTCCGCCGTCAGCGTCATCACAGCGTTGGCGCCCCTGCCGCATCCGCGGTTCTCAAGATTCTTTGCGCAGATCAAGCAGGACCTCGGCTTTGGAATCTACGTGCCGGATTGCGACACCACGGCCTGTTCGTTCTCGGCGGCGACCCAGGCCGGCTCCACCAATCCGATCCTCGACCAGCCGCTGCTCGATTTCTACGCCGGCTATCAGGTGGCGGAAGGCGTCAACGAGCCCAAGGTGACCGTGCCGCTCAACGACAATATCGATTACGAGGGCGGCGTCGTCACCTGGATCGACAATCTCAAGGGCGAACGTCCGTTCGGCAACGATCTCGACCCGACGCTCAATCTCGACATTCTCGAGGTCAGCTTTCGCCATCTGGTCCGGTGGAAGATCATCGAGAACCCGGCGCGGCTCGCCACCGTCCACCGCATCATCGGCTTCCAGAAGCGCCTCGTGCTGAGCGGCGCATTCACCAATCCGCGCTCGCACATCTATTATTTGCCGGAGCTCTACTGCGCCTATTTCGGCCGCTGTTATGCTGCCTTCGTCGCACTGCCGCCGGCCGCACAGGCCGCGATCGATCCCGACGGCGCGTTCGACATCATCCGAGGCCGGGTGCTGGCCTACGTGGAGGCGGAGCTGATCACCTGCGAGATGAACGCGTTCGACGCCGCGCTGGCGCTGATCGCACTCGGCCATCTCGGCGCCGATTCCGCGACGTTTGCGCCGGCGCTGCACTGCATCGTCAGCACCACAGGCGAAGGAGGCCGGCACGGGCCGTTCAAGGCCTATGAGTGGAACAAGATGAAGACCCCGACGCGGATCCTCGTCGGCGGCCCCGAGGTCACCTCGGCCTTCGTGCTGATGGGCCTCGCGCTGGCGCGGCGCGCGATCATGCGGGCGCGCGCGAGGTAGTTCTTACCCTACCATGGCGGCCGGGCAGGCGAACGATCATCGCGTCAAGTTGAAAGCACCCGCGGCGGGCGCTGGTACGCCAGCCCAATCCGCACCACAATCGCGGCGCTTGATGTGGTGATTCTCAATCGCAAACGGCCGCTTGTTCATGAAATTCCTGGTTGCGCTGTTCGCCTTGCTGCTGCCGGCGATGGCTTGCGCGGCCGACATCACCGGCATTCCAAAAATCCGCGAGGGCGATTACGTCCAGATCGGCAACGCCCGAGTCCGCCTTGGCGGCATCGATGCGCCGGCGGTGGACCAGCTCTGCCTCAACACCAAGGGCGAGCGCTGGAGCTGCGGCGCCGCGGCGCGCGACGAACTGATCAAGCATGCCGGCAACAAGGCATGGACGTGCAACAGGCGCCTGGCCGCCGACCGCCGCGGCCGCATCGTGGCGCGCTGCGAGGTCGACGGCGAGGACATCCAGAAATGGCTGGTCAGAAACGGCTGGGCGCTGGCCTATGCGCGATTGTCCCGTGACTACGAGACGGACGAAAAAGCCGCCCGTGACGCCCGGGCCGGGATGTGGCAGGGCGCGTTCATCGCGCCGCGGGACTGGCGCATCCGCAATAAGAAGACCACGATTCTGGGCGCGGTGAAACCACCCGAGCACGCACGTGCGATCCTGCTGGCATCGGCGTCGGGACCCGTGGCGCCCTCGCCCGACTGCACCATCAAGGGCAACGTCAACCGCTCTGGCGTGTGCATCTATCACACGCCGGCCAGCCGCTGGTACGCCAAGATCGAGATGAATATCAGCAAGGGCACGCGCTGGTTCTGCTCGGTCGACGAGGCGGAAGCCGCCGGTTGCCGCGAGACCCGGCGATAGCGCGGTTGTCCGGCCGTGCTAGTCTCTGCGATCTTTGATCGTGGAGCGCTCGATGTGACCGACGCCGACGGCGTGCAATTGAAGCCCTCGCCGAGGCACCGGCGGCTGGAACGCGCCGCGCTGCTTCTGCTGTGGGCCGTCATCGCCTATGGTCTGCTCGCCTATGTGGTGCTGCCCGCGTTGTGGACCCATTACGAGCACCAGAAGGGGCTTGCGGCATTGCCGATGACGACCCGGACCGCGCAGGGCATTCCCGGCGATCCGATCAATATCGGGCTGATCGGCGACACCAAAGACGTGCTCTGCGCCATGCACGCCGCCGGCTGGTATCCCGCCGACCCGGTCACGCTGAAGTCGTCGATCGAAATCGCCGGCAGCGTGCTGCTGGACCGGCCCTATCGCGAGGCGCCGGTCAGCGATCTGTATTATCTCGGCCGCCGCGAAGACCTCGCCTTCGAAAAGCCGGACGGACGCAGCGCCGATCGCCGCCATCATGTGCGGCTCTGGAAAGTGCTCGAGCAGGGCGAAGAAAAGCGGCCGGTCTGGCTCGGCGCCGCTACCTTCGATCGCAGCGTCGGAATCAGCCGCTACACCGGCGCCGTCACCCACCATATCGATGCCGACGTCGACGCCGAACGGAAATTGCTCGCCGCCGATCTGGAAGCCGCCGGTCTGGTGGAGGCGAAATATCAGGTCACCGGCGTCGGGCCGATCTGGGTCGGGCGCAACGGCAGCGGCGATCTCTATTACACCGACGGCGAGGTGTGGATCTTGCGGCTGGTCGAGGCCTGCCGGAAACGGACCGCTCCTGCCGCCGTCATTCCGAGCCCGGCGGCGATCGAGATCAAGGACCAGATCTGGCAGGCGCTGGCCGGGCCCTTGCGGAAGTGAGCAGGAGTCTTCCGTCATTGCGAAAAGCACTTGCGGCGAAGGCGGGCATCCAGTCGCAGGCTTCAATGGTAGACCGAGAGGCCGCGGCGTACTGGATCGTCGGGACAGAGTTTTGCAGCACCGGCGCTCGCAATGATGCCTTTGATATATTATCATTCTATTCTGGCTTGAGTTCCCCGCCATTCCCCGGCATCCCTCCACAATATTCGCAAGAGGAACAAAGAAAATGACCGTTCGCGCGGGCCGGGAGTTTCTGGCCATCCCCGGGCCCACCACCATGCCCGACGAAGTGCTGCGGGCGATGCATCGTCCGGCGCTGGACATCTATTCCGAGCAGATGATCGGGATGACGGACAGCCTGCTGCGCGATCTCTCGAAATTGTTTGCCACCAAAGGCCGCTCCTACATCTATATCGCCAACGGCCACGGCGCCTGGGAAGCCACGCTGAGCAACGTGCTGTCGCGCGGCGACAAGGTGCTGGTACTGGAGAGCGGTCGGTTCGCGATCGGCTGGGGCCAGGCCGCCGCCGGCATGGGCGTTGAGGTCGAGGTGCTCAAGGGCGACTGGCGCCGCGCCATCCGCCCGGCTGAGGTCGAGGCGCGCCTAAGGCAGGACAAGGACCGCACCATCAAGGCGATACTGGCGGTGCAGGTCGATACCGCCTCGGGCGCCTACAACGACATCGAGGCGATCGGCAAGGCGATCAAGGCTGCGGGTCACCCCGCCCTGTTCATGGTCGATGCGGTGGCGTCATTGGGCTGCATGCCGTTCGAAATGGACGCATGGGGCATCGACGTCGCGATGTCCGGCTCGCAGAAGGGCCTGATGGCGCCGCCCGGCCTCGGCTTCGTCGCCGCCAACGACCGCGCCCGCGAGGTGCACAAGACGGCCGGATTGCGGACGCCCTATTGGGACTGGACCGCGCGCGAAGGCAGCGAGCACTACCAGAAATATGCCGGCACGGCACCGGTGCATCTGCTGTTTGCGCTGCGTCAGGCTATCGACATGCTGTTCGAAGAAAAACTCGACAACGTGTTCCTGCGCCATCGCCTGCTGGCCGAAGCGGTGCGCCGCGCGGTGGCAGTGTGGGCCGAAGGCCAAGTGCTCGGCTTCAACGTCGCGGAGCCCCACGAACGGTCCAACACGGTCACGACAGTGGTGATGTCCAACGGCCACGATCCCATGGCGCTGCAGCGCTACTGCAAGGAAAAATGCGGCGTGGTGCTGGGCGTCGGGATCGGCGAACTGTCGGGACAGGCGTTCCGGATCGCCCATATGGGCCACGTCAACGCCCCGATGATCCTAGGCACGCTCGGTGTCATCGAGGTCGGCCTCAATGCGCTCGATATTCCGCACGGCAGGGGCGGAACCGAGGCCGCGATCGGGTGGCTGGGTGAGAGCGTGACGGCTTGAGATCGAGATCTCCGTTCACGGAGATGCCGCGTCGTGGCCCCGATTCACGGTGCGACCTCTCGCTTTTGGGATCGTACCTCGAAACCGATATCATGGGCCGAGCGGCAATAGCCGCAGGGCGAACGAGGGACCAGTGACGCAATCAACGAATAAAGTGCCCGCCCCGGTGGCGCCGTGCCGCCCGCATGCCTTCACCACTCACGGAATCCTCATTGTCGACGATTATGCCTGGCTGAAGGACGCTAACTGGCAGGAGGTGCTGCGCGACCCCTCGGTACTGGATCCGGATATCCGAAAGTATCTCGAGGCCGAAAACGACTACACCGAGAGCCTGCTTGGCCATACCGCCGCCTTGCAGAAGACGCTGGTCGCGGAAATGCGCGGCCGGATCAAGGAAGACGATTCCAGCGTGCCTGCGCCAGATGGTCCTTACGCCTATTTGCGCAAATTCCGCGAGGGCGGCCAGCACGAACTGTTCGGCCGCATGCCGCGGAACGGCGGCGAGCCCGAAATCATTCTCGATGGCGACAAGCTCGCGGCCGACCACAGCTATTTCAGGTTCGGCGGCAGCCGGCATTCCCCGGATCACGCGCGTGTGGCCTGGAGCGCCGACATCAAGGGCTCGGAGTATTTCTCCATTCGGGTGCGCGACTGGGCCAGTCGCACGGACCACGACGACCTCGTCGAGGGGACCGACGGCGCGGTGGTATGGAGCGCGGACAGCAAGGCCTTTCTCTACGTCAAGCTCGACGACAATCATCGACCGATGAAGGTCTGGCGGCATCGGCTCGACACGCCGCAGGCGGACGATGTGCTGGTCTACGAGGAACAGGATGCCGGCTGGTTCACCCATATCCATGAAAGCTCCAGCGGCCGCTTCTGCGTGATCGCCGGCGGCGACCACGAAACTTCCGAGCAGCGGCTGGTCGATCTGGCCGATCCGGATGCGCCGCCGCGGCTGGTCGCAGCGCGCGAGGAAGGCGTGCAATATTCGGTCGCCGACCGCGGCGATGAGCTGTTCATTCTCACCAATGCCAGCGGCGCCATCGATTTCAAGGTCGTCACCGCGCCGCTCGCTTCGCCGGAGCGCGCCAACTGGCGCGACCTGATCCCGTATCGCGAGGGCGTTTACATCCTCGACGTCGAGCTCTATGCCGGCCACATGGTGCGGCTGGAGCGCGCCAATGCGCTGCCCGCCATCATCATCCGCGATCTCGCCACCGCCGAAGAGCACGCCATCGCGTTCGACGAGACGGCCTACTCGCTGGACACCATGGGCGGCTACGAATTCGCGACGACGAATCTGCGCTTTTCCTATTCGTCGATGACGACGCCGTCGGAAGTTTACGACTACGACATGGCAAGCCGGACCCGCACCCTGCGCAAGCGCCAGACGATACCGTCCGGCCACGACCCCGCCGACTACGTCACTACCCGCATCATGGCTACCTCGCATGACGGCGCAGACGTGCGTGTCTCAATCCTGCACAGGCGCGATTTGCAGCGTGACGGGGCAGCGCCGCTGTTGCTGTACGGCTATGGCTCCTACGGCATGGCGATGCCGGCGTCGTTTTCCGCCAACCGACTGTCGCTGGTCGACCGCGGCTTCGTCTACGCCATCGCGCATGTCCGCGGCGGAGCCGACCAGGGCTGGGGCTGGTACCTGGACGGCAAGCGCGAGAAGAAGATCAACAGCTTCGAGGATTTCGCGGCCGCGGCCCGGGCGCTGATCGCCGCCGGATACACCAGCGAAAAGCGTATCGTCGGCCATGGCGGCAGCGCCGGCGGCATGCTGATGGGCGCCGTCGCCAACCGTGCCGGAGAACTGTTCGCCGGCATCGTCGCCGAGGTGCCATTCGTCGACGTGCTCAACACCATGCTCGACGACACCCTGCCGTTGACGCCGCCGGAATGGCCGGAATGGGGTAACCCGATCGAGAGCGAAAAGGATTTTCGCACCATTTTGTCGTACTCGCCCTACGACAACGTGGCGGCCAGAGACTATCCGGCGATCCTGGCGATGGGCGGGCTGACCGATCCCCGCGTCACCTATTGGGAGCCGGCCAAATGGATCGCGCGACTGCGCGCCACCATGACGTCAGGCGGCCCGGTCTTGCTGCGCACCAATATGGGCGCCGGCCATGGCGGCGCGTCGGGCCGTTTCGACCGGCTCGACGAAGTCGCGATCGCCTATGCCTTTGCGCTGTGGGTGGCGGGGATGGCGGCGAAAAGCGATGCGTAGCAGACCCAAGCGCCGCGAACCGTCAGAGCCGTCGGTTCCCTTGGCTGATCGATTTCAACGAGGCCCTGGACGGCGGCGATAGGGCCCTCCCCCGGACGTGGCCGGTCGCGGGTATCAGGGTCTCGATCCAACGGCGTTGGCAAAAAATATCGAAAACAACCCCATGCAAAGGAGCGAGGGGTCGCGGGCATCGGCGGCTTTTCTATTGTGGCGAAAACAAGGCAGGCGGCCGGGAGCGCCGACAAGTCCACGTCATCCGCGCAAGGCAGACTAGGCTAGGATGCTCGGCCAAGACGACGTGATGGGGCGGTGTCCACGGCCGTCGGGCGGCACAGTCCAGTCATGCGCGGTCCGCTCCGCGTCAGTAGATCGAGGGCTCATCGACCGGCGCACCGAAACCGGTTTCGAGAAAGTCGAAATCGCAGCCCTCATTGGCCTGCTTGATGTGTCGGGTGAACATCCAGCCATAGCCGCGCTGATAGCGCCGCTCCGGCGCTTTCCATTCGGCGCGGCGTCTTGTCAGTTCCGCATCCGATACATCGAGGATGATGGTGCGCGCGGCGACATCCAGCGAGATGCGGTCGCCATTGCGCACCAGCGCCAGCGGGCCGCCGATATAGGATTCCGGCGCCACGTGCAGGATGCAGGCGCCGTAGCTGGTGCCGCTCATGCGCGCATCCGACAGGCGCACCATGTCGCGCACGCCCTGCTTCACCAGTTTTGTGGGGATCGGCAGCATGCCCCATTCCGGCATGCCCGGCCCGCCCTGCGGCCCGGCATTGCGCAGGATCAAGACGTGGTCGGCGGTGACATCGAGATCGGGATCGTCGACCGCCTTCTTCATCGAGGGGTAATCGTCGAATACCAGCGCAGGACCGGTATGCTTGAGAAAGCGCGGCTCGCAGGCGCTGGGCTTGATGACGCAGCCGTCCGGGGCGAGGTTGCCCCTGAGCACCGCGAGCGCACCCTCGGCGTAGATCGGGTTTTCAACGGTGCGGATCACATCGTCATCATAGACTTCGGCGCACGCGATGTTTTCGCCGAGAGTCTTGCCCGTCACCGTCATGACGTCGAGATGCAAATGCTCCCTGATCCGGCTCATCAAGGCGGGCAGCCCGCCGGCATAGAAGAAATCCTCCATCAGATATTTGTCGCCGGAGGGACGCACGTTGGCGATGACAGGCACCTTGCGGCTGGCGATCTCGAAATCGTCGAGCCCGATGTCCTGGCCGGCGCGGCGCGCCTGCGCGATCAGGTGAATGATCGCATTGGTCGAGCATCCCATCGCCATCGCCACGGTGATCGCGTTCTCGAACGCCTTGCGGGTCTGGATCTTCTGCGGAGTGAGATCCTCCCATACCATCTCGACGACCCGGCGGCCGCATTCCGAGGCCATGCGGATATGACCGGCGTCGGCGGCCGGGATCGAGGACGCGCCCGGCAGCGTCATGCCGATCGATTCGGCGATCGCGGTCATGGTGGAAGCGGTGCCCATGGTCATGCAGGTGCCGTAGCTGCGGGCGATGCCGGCCTCGACATCGACCCAGTCCTTGTCGGAGATTTTTCCGGCGCGCCGCTCGTCCCAGTATTTCCAGGCGTCGGAACCGGATCCCAGGGTCTTGCCCTTCCAGTTGCCCCGCAGCATCGGCCCCGCCGGCAGGTAGATGGTGGGCAGGCCCATCGAGGTGGCGCCGAGCAGCAGGCCAGGCGTGGTCTTGTCGCAGCCGCCCATCAGCACCACGCCGTCGACGGGATGGCCGCGCAGCAGTTCCTCGGCGTCCATCGCCAGCATGTTGCGGTAGAGCATGGTGGTCGGTTTCAGGAACGATTCCGACAGCGACAACGCCGGCAATTCCATCGGGAAGCCGCCCGCCATCAGCACGCCGCGCTTGACGTCGTCGACCCGGCTCTTGAAGTGCATGTGGCAGGGCTGCGCATCCGACCAGGTGTTGAGGATCGCGATGACGGGACGATCCTTCCACTCCTCCGGCGCGTAGCCCATCTGCATCGCGCGCGAGCGGTGGCCGAAGGCGCGCAGATCATCTGGCGCGAACCAGCGCGCGCTGCGGAGCGTTTGCGGGTTTCTCTTGCGTGTCATCATGGCCCCTGTTCGTGATCCATGAGGTCATGTCACAGGCGGTCGATGGGGAGCAAGCCCGACTTGTCGGGCCGGCCACGCGGGACGATCTCAGCCGATGCTGCCCTGCGAATTCGCTGAACCGCGCGCATGAGCGGGTTCCCGGCCATCGAATTGCCCAAGTTAGTATGTCGCCGCCGGAAGTGCTTGCGCGGGGGGTACGAATTCGGCAAAGGCTGCAGCTTGACGTTGATTCTAATTCCGGATTCGAAGCGGAGAGACGGACTTGGCGAATATTCTGATCGTGGACGACGACACTGCGGTGCAAGCGGCCATCCGGCTTCTGCTGGAACGGGCCGGCCACAGCGTTGCCGTCGCTGGCGATGGCCGCAAAGCGCTGGCGATACTCGAAACGGGCGAATTCGATCTGCTGTTTCTCGACATCTTCATGCCGGGAATGGACGGCCTGGAAACCATGCGGCTGGTTCATCAGCAGCAGCCACGTATCCCGATCATCGTGATTTCGGGCAATCCCGTCACCCTCGATTCCGGCTCCGGTCCGGATTTCCTGACCATGGCCACCAGGCTTGGCGCGGTCCGGAGCCTGCAAAAACCCTTCAAGCCCGCCGCGCTTATGGCGGCCGTTGCCAGTTCCCTCGGATCTGCACCGCGCGCGCCGTCATCATCGGTGCGCGTCGGCGAAGTTGCTTCCCGGCCATAAGGCGGAATAGCGTAGGCGGTCCCGGCCGGCCGCCCTCCCGGGCGGGATGGAGACTGCGAAGACCCGGATGACGCTTGCAACCAGATTAGCCGTCGCGATGATCCTGCTGGTTGCGCTCGCGGTATCCGCGGTCGGATGGCTGAGCCATCGCAGCCTGGAACAGGCGATAGTTCCGCAAATCCTGGATCGCATGGAAGCGCATTCGCGGCTGGCCGCGGCTGACCTCGAATCCTACGTCGCCGCAGTACGTGGCGATGTCGCCAGCTATCGAAACGCTGCTGCGCTGAACGGACTGATGCGCGCGCGTCTGGCAGGCGGTGTCGATCCCGTCGGCGGCGTCTCCGAAACGACATGGCGGCAACGGCTTGCCAACGGCTTTTCCGGCGTGCTTGAAGCCAAGCCCGCATATTCAAAGCTTTGCATTATCGGCCGCGATGACGGTCAACGCGAAATCTTCTGCGTCGACCGCCGGAACGGAGTGGTTCGGAGCGTTGCCGAGCCGGAATTGCAGCGAAAAGGCGATCGGCCGTTTTTCAGGGAAACGATCGGGTTGCGCTCGGGGGAAATCCACGTCTCACCCCTCGGTCTGGATCGGGACGACGAGGTCATCGATACGCCGAATAAGCCGACGCTGCACGTTGCAACGCCGGTTTTCGCGCCCGACGGCAAACCGTTCGGAATTCTGGTCGTCAACGTGGACATGCGGCCGGCGCTGGACCGTGTCCGGTCATCGTCGCGGCAGGGCAGCACGATGTACGTCGTCAACGGACGCGGCGACTATCTCGTCCACCCTGATCCGGCCCGGGAAATAAGCTCGCAGCAGGGCTTGCTGGCCGGATGGCAGAACGATTTCCCGGATCTGGCGTCGTCGCTCGGAACAAGGCGGAGCGTCGCCCAGATCCTGAAGGACCAGGCCGGGCGGCCGAGCGGGATAGCGCTAGCCCCCGCCCAATTGGCCGGCCAAGAATGGGTCGCCGTCATCGAGCGAGTGCCCAGCGCCGTCTTCATGGCGCCGGCCGCAGCGATCCGCGACACATCCCTGCTGGTCGGACTGATCGCCGTGCTGTGCGCGGCCGCGCTGGCCGTGTTCGTCGCGAGGACACTGACCCGGCCGATCATTCAATTGACGGCAGCCGTCGAGAATGCCGGGCGGGACGGGCGGACTGCAGTCCCGGTCGATGCCGGCGGCGAGATGGGCGTGCTCGCCCGCGCATTCGCGCGGATGATGGGCGAGGTCAATGCAAAGACCACCGCGCTCGAGCACGAGGTTCAGGAACGTCGCCGCACCGAAGCCGCGCGAGACCACTACGCCGCCCGCGAGCGCATTTTCAGCGCCGCCGTCGAATCTTCCATTGACGCTATCGTTACACAATCCCTTGACGGCACGGTAACGGGCTGGAATCCGGCCGCGGAGCGCCTGTTCGGATATCCCGCGGAGGAAGCGGTAGGCCGGCATATCGATTTCATTGTGCCGCCGAACCGGACGGAGGAGGTGCGTGACATCCTGCGCCGGGTTACCCGGGGCGAAACGATCGAGAACTACGAAACCGAGCGCTTGTGCCGGGATCACAGTCTGGTCCAGGTTTCACTCAGCATTGCCCCGATCAAGGCGCCGTCGGGAAAGATCATCGGTGTGTCGAAGACCGCCCGCGACATCACGGCAAGCCGAAGAACCGAGGACGCCCTGCGCCAGCAGATCGAGGAGCGCCGCCGCATCTTCGAAACCTCCCAGGATCTGATCCTGGTCACGGACAGTAAGGGTCTTCTGGTCCAGGTCAGCCCAAGCTCGCAAAGCATTCTCGGATACGCGCCGGAGGCAATGATCGGCCACAGCGCGACCGAATTCATCCACGGCGAAGACCTCGAGAGCACCCGCGCGGAAATGCGCGCAGGGCGCGGCGGACGACGGTCGTGGAACTTCGATGCGCGCTACACCCACAGGGACGGTCGGATCGTGACGCTGTCGTGGATGGGCACATGGTCGGAGCCGGTGCGGCGGCACTTCTTCGTTGGCCGCGACATGACCGAAAACCGTCTGGCGCAGGAAACATTGCGCGAAAGCGAACAGCTGGCGCGCGGCATCATCGATACCGCGCTCGACGCCTTCGTTCAGATCGACGAAAGCGGCCGGATTCGAAACTGGAACTCGCAGGCGGAAACGATTTTTGGGCGGCCGCGCGAGGAAGCGCTCGGGAAAAACCTTTTTGAGCTGGTTGGCGTCGGAGCGGACGGAAAGGCGATCGAGTCCTCGCTGGTACGCTTCCTGCGCTCCGGGCAGGACCAGATCCTCGGACGCCGGCGCGAATTCACGGCGCGACGGCGCGATGGCAAGGAGTTTACCGCCGAGTTGAGCGTGACCGCGTTGAGGACGCGGGAAGGCCAATTATTCAATGCTTTCATCCGCGATCTGACCGACAAGATCGCGGCGGAGGACCGGATTCGGCAGGCCGAAAAAATGGAGGCCGTCGGCCAGCTCACCGGCGGCATCGCCCATGACTTCAACAATATCCTGACGGTCATCACCGGAACCATCGAAATTCTGGCCGAGGCCGTCGAGAAGGAGCCGCAGCTCGCCGCCATCACCCGGATGATCGACGAAGCCGCGTCACGGGGCGCGGATCTTACCCGGCATCTGCTCGCGTTTGCCCGCAAGCAACCGCTGCAGCCTCGGGAGACCGACGTCAATGAACTGATCATCAACACCGCCAATCTGCTGCGGCCCACGCTGGGCGAGCAAATCGAGATCGAATCGGCACTTGAAGACGAAGCATGCATGGCGACCGTCGATCCCAATCAGCTTGCGACCGCCATTATCAACCTCGCGCTCAATTCGCGCGACGCGATGCCCAACGGCGGCAAGCTGATCCTCGAGACCAGCATGGTCTTCCTCGACGAAAGCTATGCCGGCTTGCACGGCGACATCCGGCCCGGACGCTATGTGCTGATCGCTGTGAGCGACACCGGCACCGGCATTCCCGCGGCGATCTTCGACAAGGTGTTCGATCCTTTTTTCACGTCAAAGGGTCCCGGTAAGGGGACCGGTCTCGGCCTCAGCATGGTCTATGGTTTCGTGAAGCAGTCCGCCGGGCACATCAAGATCTACAGCGAGGAGGGCCACGGCACCACGATCAGGATGTACCTGCCGCCGGGCTCCGGAGCCCTGCTCGCTGCCGAAGGCCCGCTGCCGCCGGCCGTTGAGGGCGGCCACGAAACCATCCTTGTCGTCGAGGACGACAAGCTGGTCAGAGACTATGTGCTGACCCAACTGCATTCGCTGGGCTACGTCACGCTCGATGCGGCCAATGCGGCGGAAGCGCTGGCCATCGTCGAAGCCGGCAACGATTTCGACCTGCTATTCACCGACGTGATCATGCCGGGTACGATGAACGGTCGCCAACTCGCCACCGAGCTTCAGAAAACCAGGCCCCTGCTCAAGGTGCTGTTTACCTCGGGCTACACCGAAAATGCGATCATCCATCACGGCCGGCTCGACTCCGGTGTCCGGCTGCTTGCCAAGCCATATCGCAAGTCGGATCTGGCCGCGATGATCCGCAAGGCTCTCGCCGGCTAGAGCTTTTTCCGACGAAGTGGAGTGTGATCGATCCGGGCCCCCGCGCAGGTCTCGACTGGCACGCGCCGGTTCACGAACCGCGCGACGCGGTCATCACGATTCGAATGAGATCGGCCGCATTCCTGGCGCCGAGCTTCTTCATGATGTTGGCGCGATGATCCTCGATGGTGCGCGGGCTGATTCCGAGATGACGTCCGGCTTCCTTGTTGGAAGCCCCCGAGGTGAATTGCTCCAGCACTTCGCGCTCGCGCCGCGTCAGCGGTTCTCGTCCCGGAAAATGCAGCGACGCGGTTCTTGTCGCGGAGTTCTCGGCCTGCCGGCGTGCATAGGCCCCGATAGCTTCATCGAGCCGGGCCACGATTTCGCTGCCGCGGAACGGTTTTTCGATGAAATCGAGCGCGCCATTCTTGATCGCGCTGACCGCCATGGCGATGTCGCCCTGGCCGGAGATCATGAAGATCGGCGCGGGATAGTCCTCGCCGGAGAGCTCCTTCAGAATATCGAGGCCGGATTTGCCCGGAATGTTCACGTCGAGCAGGATGCAGGCCGGAGCCCGGGTGCGCGCTACCGCCAGCAGGGCGGCGCCGTCCGCGAAGCAGATCACCTGATAGCCCCCTGCCGACAACACCACCGACAGAGTGTCGCGGACGGCGGGATCGTCGTCGACAACGAAGATTTCGCGTTGGGAAGCAGGGTTCTCAGCCACGTGACAGTTCATCAACAGTGAGGACGACGCTCAATCGCGGAACGATCCTGAGCGCAGTACCGATTCGAGCCCGGCCGTATTTGTACGGGACAAAGACCTTGCGCACAAGTAGCGCCTCGGCCAGCGAGCGCCGGGCGGTTCGCCGGATCAACCGCGCCTGAAACCGCGTCAAAACCGGGCCCCCCTGCGGTCCCGCCATCAAGCGCCTACGAGCGAATCCTTTGACAAGCCGCCGCCGCGCTTCTTCTTGTTCTTTCCCTTCAGAAACGAAACGTCGATCTCGGTGCCGTTGACGCGGACGAGTTCGCATCGCCGGTAGGCCAGGCCGGTGGACGACAGCAGCAGAAAAAACTCCTTGAGATTGAGGCCCTGGATCGAGCCTTCGACGGTGAGGACAGCATCGTGGTCGGAGATCGCGTTGAGCAGGCAATCGCGGCGCCACGTCCCGTCAATGCCCATGATGCAGACGCCATATCCGCGGCTGAATGTCACGCGCTCCGGCGCTTTGGCGCTCTCGCTCATGCGTCAACGCCCCGCCATCGCTGCGAGCTTCGGGGCAACCGCAGAGGCGGCCGGCGGCTTTGCCGGCGTCGCGCGGGCGGCATTGGGCCGGTAGAGACCGCGCCGGTCCGGGAAGGGCTTGAAAACATCGGTCAGCCCGACCACGGTTTCCGCCGCACCCAGCACGAGAAAACCGTCCGGCTCGGAGACCCTGGCGAGACGATTGAAGATGCTGACCTTGGTGTCCTGATCGAAATAGATCAGAACGTTGCGGCAGAAGATCACGTCGAAGACGCCGAGCGAGGAGAAATCGTGCAGCAGATTGAGCTGCCGGTGCTGAACCATCGCGCGGATGTCGGGATTGATCTGCCAGAGCTCGCCGGTCTGCTTGAAGTGCTTCACCAGCATCTGGATCGGAAGGCCGCGCTGGACCTCGAACTGGCTGTAGATTCCCGCCTTGGATTTCTCCAGCACCTCCTGCGACAGGTCGGTGGCAATGATTTCGATCCGCCAGCCGGCGAGCGCCGCGCCCATCTCCTTCAGGCACATCGCCAGCGAATACGGCTCCTGGCCGGTCGAACCGGCCGCACACCAGATCCGAATGCTCTTGCGGCTTGCGCGCGCCTGCAGGATCTCCGGCATGATCGAATCGCGAAAGTGGTCGAACGGAACCTTGTCGCGAAAGAAGAACGTCTCGTTGGTGGTCATGGCTTCGACGACCTGGGTGGCGAGATCCGCGGATCCGCCCTTCATTTTCTGCACGAGCTCGCTGATGCCGGCCAGGCCTGCCTTGCGCGAAAGCGGCAGCAAGCGGCTTTCAATCAGATACTGCTTGTCGGCAGACAGATCGAGACCGGAACGGTCCTTGAGAAGCCTGCGCAGGTATTCGTAATCGGGCGGGTTCACTGGCTGCCTCTCGGATTGAATCGGAACAAGTACGAATTGATGGCGCCAGATAGAGGTGCACATCTTGAGTTTGGGTTGACGGGTCTGGCTGCGCAGATTGCGCGCCAGGCGATACGGCCCGCTATGCCTGCACCGCGATCAGTCCGACTTCCTGGAACTTGGCGGCGACGATGTCCTTGTCGAACGGCTTCATGATGTATTCGTTGGCTCCGGCGTGCAGCGCGCGGGCG
>LNFM01001717.1_pt1 | contig 89965 bp, 99 predicted proteins | sample 596031 | NCBI WGS metagenome assembly LNFM01 (sample SAMN04254537, study PRJNA301005) | activated carbon metagenome | isolation source: dual media filters at the Ann Arbor, Michigan drinking water treatment plant | place: USA: Ann Arbor | reverse complement strand
GGTTTTGCCTCGCTCAAGGGCGCCGATGTCATCGACATGCTCTATGTCCACCCGGCGGCGGCGGGGCAGGGTGCCGCCTCCATGCTGCTCGATGCGCTGGAAAAGCTCGCGGGCGCGCGCGGGGCGACAAAGATCAATGCCGAGGCGAGCGACAGCGCGCAGGATTTCTTTCAGAAGCGCGGCTACGTGCCGATGCAGCGCAATACCGTGTTGCGCGGCGAGGAATGGCTGGCCAACACCAGCATGCAGAAGCCGCTCGGCGGCAGGCAGGATGCCCGATGAACTTGCAGAAGCATCATATCGTGGTCGCGGCCATCGCGATCGTCGTCGCCATCGCGCTGGCGTCGAACTATTATCTGTGGTGAGGACACCATGAAACGCCCCGACACGCCTTTCCCCCGCCACTGGCTGTATTACATCGCGCTCAAGCTGGTGATCATCGCCGTGGCGGTGGCGATTGTGCTGAAACTGTACGGCTTCTGGTGATCCATGGTTCGTAACTTGGCTCGTGAGCGGCTTTATCTGTTCGACACCACCCTGCGCGACGGCGCGCAGATGAACGGCGTCGACTTCACGCTGCACGACAAGCTCGTGGTCGCAAAACTGCTGGACGATCTCGGCCTCGACTATGTCGAGGGCGGCTATCCCGGCGCCAATCCGACCGACAGCCAGCTGTTCGGCGAAGACCGCAAGCTCGACGCCACCTTCACGGCGTTCGGCATGACGCGGCGGCCCGGCCGCTCCACCTCCAATGACCCCGGCCTCGCAGCATTGCTGGAGGCGAAGGCCGACGCGATCTGCTTTGTCGCCAAGTCCTGGGATTATCACGTGCGGGTCGCGCTGGAGACGACCGACGAGGAAAATCTCGCCTCCATCCGCGACAGCGTGACAGCGGCGAAGGACAAGGGCCGCGAGGTGCTGGTCGATTGCGAGCATTTCTTCGACGGCTACAAGGCCAATCCGGATTACGCGCTCAGCTGCGCGAAATCCGCCTATGACTCCGGCGCACGCTGGGTGGTCCTCTGCGACACCAATGGCGGCACGCTGCCGCATGAGATCGAGCAGATTGTCGGCGCGGTGGTGAAGCAGATCCCGGGCGATCACGTCGGCATCCACGCCCATAACGATACCGAGCAGGCGGTGGCGAATTCGCTCGCCGCCGTGCGCGCCGGCGCGCGCCAGATCCAGGGCACGCTGAACGGCATCGGCGAGCGCTGCGGCAATGCCAATCTGGTCTCGATCATCCCCACACTGAAGCTGAAAAAAGAGTTCGCCGACAGGTTCGAGATCAATGTCTCGGACGATCAGTTGAAAAGCCTCGCCGCCGCCTCGCGCAAGCTCGACGACATGCTCAACCGCGCGCCCAATCGCCATGCGCCCTATGTCGGCGATAGCGCCTTCGCCACCAAGGCCGGCATCCATGCCTCCGCGATCCTGAAGGACCCCGCGACCTACGAGCACGTGCTGCCGGACAGCGTCGGCAATCATCGCCGGCTGATGATTTCGGACCAGGGTGGACGCTCCAATGTGCTCTCGGAGCTCGAGCGCATCGGCATCCAGGTCGACAGGGCCGATGCCCGTGTCGCGCGGTTGCTCGACGAGGTGAAGGAGCGCGAGGCGCTGGGATTTGCCTATGAGGCCGCCGATGCCTCGTTCGAATTGCTGGCGCGGCGCGTGCTCGGCAAAGTGCCGGCCTATTTCGATGTCGAGCAGTTCGACGTCAATGTCGAGCAGCGCTACAACGCGGTCGGCAAGCGCATCACCGTGGCGATGGCGGTGGTGAAGGTGAAGGTCGGCAACGAGACGCTGATTTCGGCCGGGGAGGGCAACGGCCCGGTCAATGCGCTCGACGTCGCCCTGCGCAAGGATCTCGGCAAGTACCAGAAATATATCGACGGGCTGAAGCTCGTCGATTACCGCGTGCGCATCCTCAATGCCGGCACCGAGGCGGTCACCCGCGTGCTGATCGAGAGCGAGGATGAGAACGGCGAGCGCTGGACCACCATTGGCGTGTCGCCGAACATCATCGATGCCTCGTTTCAGGCGCTGATGGATTCGGTCGTCTACAAGCTGGTGAAGTCGGGCGCGCCGGCATGATCGACCACGTTTCGGTGCCGGTCAGCGAGCTGGAGCGGTCGACGGCATTCTACGAAGCCGTTCTTGGCGCCCTCGGCTATGAAAAGCTCGAAACGCGTCCCGCGACCATCGCCTTCGGCCGGAAATATTCCGAATTCTGGATCAACCATCGTCCCTGGATGAAGCCGGTCGAGGACGATTCCGGCATGCACATCGCGCTGCGCGCCTCGTCGCCGGAGATGGTCGATGCCTTTCATGCGGCGGCGCTGACTGCGGGCGGCTCCTCCGACGGCGAACCCGGCCTGCGACCGCAACACGGCGAGGGATATTACGCCGCCTTCATCCGCGATCCGGACGGCAACCGCATCGAGGCGGTGACGTTTGTGAAGTGACGGCCTAAAGCCGCTCCGCCGTTCCGGCTTCCATCATCTTCTCGGTTTCCGAGAGTGTGAGCGCGGCCTTTTTCAGCATCGGCAGGATGTCGTCCACGCGGTCGGCGCAGAGCAGGTTGATGTTGCCTGCGGTGTGGATGAAATCGAGGCTCTTCATGTGATCGAGCAGGACCCGCAGCGGATCCCAGAAACCGCCGATATTGGCGAGCAGGATCGGCTTGCGATGGCGGCCGAGCTGCGCCCAGGTCAGTTGTTCGACCAGTTCCTCCAGGGTGCCGATGCCGCCCGGCAAGGCCACAAAGGCATCCGAGCGTTCGAACATGATGCGTTTGCGCTCGTGCATGTCATGGGTGACGATCAATTCCTGGCCGTCGGCGAAGGGCCGCTCGATGCCGGTGAGGAATTCAGGAATCACGCCGGTGACTTGCCCGTCCTTGGCCAGTACGGCCGCGGCGACAGCGCCCATCAGGCCGACCGATCCCCCGCCGAAGACCAGCCGGACATCGTTCTCGGCCATGATGGTGCCGAAGGCATGGGCCGCCTCCACAAAGCGAGGATCGTTGCCGGGGCCGGAACCGCAATAGACGCAGATATTTCGAATCGTGGTCATGATCCTGACTGTGGCATTGGAGGCAAAAGGACGTCAAAGGCGGGGCCGCAATTGATGTAGGGCGGCAATGCGCCTATTCCAAGAACGGAATTTGACTGCGTTTTTTGGCTTCGCCGGTGCCGGACCCCGCCCGGCGGCCTATATGAACGCGGTTGCCCCAGCCAGCCCTGATGCCAGCCGCCGGTAATTGACGCATGAAAGATCGCCCAGCCTCCGGCACCGCCCGGGACCAGACCAGCGCCCGCGCGCCCGTGCGCAGCGGAGCGCTGTTCAAGACCTTGCTGCATCTGTGGCCTTATATCTGGCCGGCCGACCGGGCCGATCTGAAGCGGCGCGTCGTCTATGCGATGGCGCTGCTGCTGCTGGCCAAGCTCGCGACCGTCGCGGTGCCCTTCACCTACAAATGGGCCGTGGACGCGCTGAGCGGGCAGGCGCCGGCGCCGGCCGGCGGATCGTCGTGGCTCGATCACTGGCTGACCTGGGTGATCGCCGCGCCCATCGCCATGACGCTGGCCTATGGCGGCATGCGCATCCTGATGGCGGCGCTGACGCAATTGCGCGACGGCATCTTCGCCAAGGTCGCCATGCATGCGGTGCGGCGTCTCGCCATCCTCACCTTCGAGCACATGCACAAGCTGTCGCTGCGCTTTCATCTGGAGCGCAAGACCGGCGGCCTGACGCGGGTGCTGGAGCGCGGCCGCAACGGCATCGAAGTGATCGTGCGGATGGTCATCCTGCAACTGATGCCGACCATCGTCGAGCTGGCGCTCATTGTCGGCGTTCTGCTCTGGCAATTCGATTGGCGCTATGTGGCGGTCGTCATCGTCACGGTCGCGGCCTATATGTGGTACACTTATATCGCCACCGAATGGCGCATCGCCATCCGCCGCAGGATGAACGACAGCGACACCGACGCCAATACCAAGGCGATCGACTCGCTGCTCAATTACGAGACCGTCAAGTATTTCGTCGCCGAGGAGCGAGAGGCGCGCCGCTATGACCGCTCGATGGCGCGCTACGAGGACGCCAGCGTGCAGGCTTATACCTCGCTGGCCTGGCTGAATGCGGGACAGGCGCTGATCTTCACGCTCGGTCTCGCCGCCACCATGGTGATGTGCGCCTATGGCGTCAGGAACGGCACCAACACGGTCGGCGATTTTGTCATGATCAACGCGATGATGATCCAGCTCTACGTGCCGCTGAATTTCATGGGCATGGTCTATCGCGAGATCAAGCAGGCGGTGACCGATATCGAGACCATGTTCTCCATTCTTGCCCGCGACCCGGAGATCGTGGACCGGCCGGATGCCAGGCCGCTCGCGATTTCGGCCGGCGACATCCGCTTCGAGAATGTGACCTTCGCCTACGATGCGGCGCGGCCGATCCTGAAGGGCATCAGCTTCCAGGTGCCTGCCGGAAAGACGGTGGCGATTGTCGGTCCCTCCGGCGCCGGCAAGTCCACGATCTCGCGTCTGCTGTTCCGTTTCTACGAGGTGACCGGCGGGCGCATCACCATCGACGGACAGGATATCCGCGACGTGACCCAGACGTCGCTGCGCTCCGCCATCGGCATGGTGCCGCAGGACACCGTGCTGTTCAACGACACCATCCGCTACAACATCCGCTACGGCCGCTGGGAAGCGACCGACGCCGAAGTGGAAGAGGCGGCGCGGCTGGCTCAGATCGACGCCTTCATCCGGCTGTCGCCGAAGGGCTATGAGACCGAAGTCGGCGAGCGCGGCCTGAAATTGTCGGGCGGCGAGAAGCAGCGCGTCGCCATCGCGCGCACCATCCTGAAGGCGCCGCCGATCCTGCTGCTGGACGAAGCCACCTCGGCGCTCGACAGCCACACCGAGAAGGAAATCCAGGATGCGCTGGAGCGGGTCTCGCGCAACCGCACAACGCTGGTGATCGCGCACCGGCTCTCCACCATTGTCGGCGCCGACGAGATCATCGTGCTCGACAAGGGCGAGATGGCCGAGCGCGGGACGCATGCGCAATTGCTGGCGCAGAACGGTCTTTATGCCAGCATGTGGAATCGCCAGCGCGAGGCCGAGGAGGCGCGCGAGAAACTGGCGCTGGCGGGTGAGGGGGACGCCGCGCCCAACCGCAAGCCGCCGCTGGTCGAGGACGAGATTTCCGCCGCCGCCGATGCGCCGCGCCCGGTCGCACCGGTCGATGCCGCTGGGTGACATATGCGGGCTAATCCGACAGAAATGCAGCTTGCCGCGTTGCGCGCGGTAAGGCACTAGAACGCCACGAAACAGAGCCACAACCATGTCCATCGTAAATTCCATCCGCTCCCAGATCGCGCCCATCCATTCCGAGGGCTATCCCTTCATCGGCGCCTTTGCGTTGCTCAGCCTGATCCTGTTCTGGGTCTGGACGCCGCTGGGCTGGATCGGCACGGTGCTCACTCTCTGGTGCGCCTATTTCTTCCGCGATCCGGTGCGCGTCACGCCGGTGCGCGAGGGCCTGATCGTGTCGCCGGCCGACGGTCGCGTCAGTCGCGTTACCAATGTCGTTCCGCCGGTCGAGCTCGATCTCGGCAGCAAGCCGTTGCCCCGGGTCTCCATCTTCATGAGCGTGTTCGATTGCCATGTGAACCGCAGCCCGTTCGCCGGGCGCATCGAGCGCATCGTCTACAAGGCCGGCAAGTTCCTGAACGCCGATCTAGACAAAGCCAGCGAGGACAACGAGCGCAACTCGCTGGTGATCGCGAATGGCGGTGTCCGCATCGGCGTGGTGCAGATCGCGGGTTTGGTGGCGCGGCGCATCGTGTCGTTTGCCCGCGAGGGGGACGTGGTGGCGGCGGGCGACCGTTTTGGCCTGATCCGCTTCGGCTCCCGGCTTGACGTCTATCTGCCCGAAGGCACCAAGCCGCTGGTGGCGGAAGGCCAGACCTCGCTGGCCGGTGAAACGGTCCTGGCCGACCTGAAGGGCGGCGACGCGCTGCGGACCTTCCGGGTGGGGTAATGTTAAGGACGCCGCCCGGCCGCCATGGCAAGGGTGGCCTTAACTTGCTATATTGAAAATATGTTCTTTCCCCCGCTCGACCCGGACCGTCTCGAAGCCCGCCGCAAGCGCTTTCGCGCCATCCCCGTGCGTGTGCTGCTGCCGAATCTCATCACCTTGCTGTCGCTCTGCGCCGGCCTGACCGCGATCCGGCTGGCCATTGAGGGGCGGCTGGAATGGGCGCTGGGCGCGATCGTGTTTGCCGCCATCCTGGACGGGGTGGACGGACGGCTGGCGCGCATGCTGAAGGGTCAGTCGCGCTTCGGGGCCGAACTCGACAGCCTGGCCGATTTCGTCAATTTCGGCGTGGTGCCGGGCCTCATTCTCTATTTCTGGGGCCTGAACGAACTGGGCTCGGCGGGCTGGATCGCCTCGCTGGTATTCGCGATCTGCATGGTGCTGCGGCTGGCGCGGTTCAACGTCATGGCCGACGACCCCACCAAGCCGGCCTGGTCGGCGAATTTCTTCACCGGCGTTCCGGCGCCCGCCGGCGCGATCATCGTCATGCTGCCGATCTATCTCAGCCTGCTCGGAATGCAGCGCATGCCGGCGCTGGCGCTGGTCTATACCCTGGTGGTGTCGTTCCTGCTGGTCTCGACCTTGCCGGTTCTTTCCGGCAAGCGCGTCGGCAAGCGGGTGCCGCCCGAAATGGTGCTGCCGATCTTTGTTGTGGTGGTGCTGTTCGTCGCGCTCCTGGTCAGCTACCCGTGGTGGGTGCTGACGATCGGCACGGTCGCTTATCTGGCGTCGCTGCCGTTCGGCTGGATCGTCTACAAGCGCTATCAGGCGCAGGATGCCGTCCCGGCCGCCACCGACGCCGACGCCGGCACCGTCGCCGCCCAGACCGGCTCGCCGCCGGTGTCGCCGGTTCTGCCCGGCAGCGAAGACGGCGAACGGCCCGGCCGCTTGAACTGACTTCACGCTTCTTGTTGTGAGCCGGTGGAGATGAAACGCGCCATTGCTGTGCTGCCGGCCGCCAACGGCACATCGCCGAAGGCCATCGATACGCTTTTGTTAGACTATGCCCAGCGGCAAATGCCGCAAGGCGTGTACACGGCGTTGCGCGGTACGCAGGTGGAGATGGATTTGCCGCAGCCGGTCCGGCTGTGCACCGATGATTGTCTGATCCTGGACGACGACAGTCTGGTGGAGATCGTGGCGCGGCCCGAGCCGCTCTACGAAGTGCGCGCGGGCAATCCGTCCGACCTTGCGAGGATCGCTTGGATGCTGGGCGACCGTCATATGCCGGTCGACATCTCGGAGCGGCGTCTGCGGGTGCGGCGCGACCCGGCGATTGAAACCTTGCTAAGTAACGCGGCAGTTAAGATTGTTGCGATCGATGCACCGTTCGAGCCGGAGGGCGGAGCCTATGCGCGCGCCACGACGCAGGGACCGGCGCATGATCACGAGTGTGCGCATAGCGAACACGATCATCACGATCATTAATTCCTGCTGACCCAAGGCCTGCGGCCACTTGCGAGCCTCTTTGAAAAGCCGCATAAATCGCGGCAATTGCGCGTCCCCAGAGACGCCTTGCAGGGAGGACTCCATGACCATTGCCCGCCGTCAATTCATGAAAATCGCCGGCGCCGCCGTCGCCGCGCCCGCGGTGTCGCGCGTCGCTTTCGGCCAGGCGCCGACCACATTGCGGTTGCATCATTTCCTGCCGCCGGTCTCGAACGTGCACACGCGGCTGCTGACGCCGTGGGTGAAGAAGATCGAGCAGGATTCCGGCGGACGTCTGAAGATCGATATTTTCCCGTCCATGCAACTCGGCGGAACGCCGCCGCAGCTCTACGATCAGGCGCGCGACGGCGTGGCCGACATGGTCTGGACTCTTCCGGGCTCGACGCCCGGCCGCTTCCCGAAGATCGAGGTGTTCGAGCTGCCGTTCGTCGCCGACAAGCGCGCGATCGTGAACGCCAAGGCCGTGCAGGATTTCTACGCCGGCAATCTGCGCGACGAATTCAAGGAGACGCAGACATTGTGCGTCTGGGCGCATGACCACGGGCTCATCCATGCCAGCAAGCAGGTCAGCAGCATGGACGACCTCAAGGGCCTCAAATTGCGTTCGCCCACGCGCCTCGCCGGCGACGCGCTGAAGGCGCTCGGCGCCAACGGCATCCCGATGCCGATTCCGCAGGTGCCGGAAGCGCTGGCGCAAAAGGTCATCGACGGCTGCGTGGTGCCGTGGGAAGTGGTGCCCGCGATCAAGGTGCAGGAGCTGGTGAAGTTCCACACCGAGATTTTCGGCTCGCCGACGCTCTATACCGCCACCTTCGTCATCGCGATGAACAAGCCGAAATATGACGGCCTGCCGGCCGATCTGAAGAAGGTGCTGGACGCGAATTCCGGACAGGCCTTTGCGGAACTCGCCGGCAAGATGTGGGACGAACAGGCCGTCGCTGTCGAAAACATGGTCAAGGCCCGCGGCAACACCATTACACAACTCAGCAAGGACGAATCCGCGCGCTGGCAGAAGGCGACGCAGCCGGTTGTCGACAATTGGCTCAAACAGGCCAAGGACAAGGGGCTGAATGGCGAAAAGCTCATGGCCGACGCCAAGGCTGCGATCGCCAAATACGCCAAGTCCTGACCATCACGTCTTGAGCGCAAGTCCCGATCAGAGGCAAGAAACGGCCGGTGATGGCGGTCAGTCGGTCCGTGAAGGGCCGCTGGCCGCCCTCACGCGCCCGCTGGCGATTGCCGGCGGGTTGCTGTCAGTCGCCATTGCGATCCTGGTCGCCGTTCACGTCTGTCTGCGCTGGATGTTCAACAGCCAGGTGCCGGGCGATATCGAACTTGTGCAGATCGGCACCGCGCTGACCATTTTCGCCTTCTTCCCGTTGTGTCAGTCGCGGCGCGGCAACATCGTGGTCGACAGCTTCACCACGCGTATGTCGCCGCGCGGGCGCGACCGGCTCGATGCGCTCTGGGATCTGGTCTATGCCGGCATGGCAGTGATCATCGCCTGGCGTCTCGGCGTCGGCGCCTGGGACACGATGCGCAGCAACACCGTCTCGATGATCCTCGGATTGCCGACCGGCTGGGCGATCGCGGCTTGCGCGGTGGCGGCGGCGTTTCTGGCGGTGGTTGCGGTCGCGACCTCGCTGCGCCTGTTACGGGCACGTTCATGAGCCCGGCGGCGATTGCGGGACTGGGCTTCCTGGCCATGCTGGTGCTGATTGCGATCCGCATGCCGGTCGGACTCGCCATGCTGGTCACCGGCAGCGCCGGGCTGGTCTATTTCTCCGGCTGGACGGCGTTTTTCAGCTACATGAATTCGACGCCGTTCTACCTGTTCTCCAATTACACCTTGTCGGTCATTCCGCTGTTCATCCTGATGGGGGCGATCGCCGAACGCTCGGGCCTGTCTTCCAAATTGTTCACCGCGGCGGCCGGGCTGATCGGACACCGGCGCGGCGGGCTGGCAATGGCGCTGATCGGCGCCTGCACGGCGTTCGGGGCGATCTGCGGCTCGTCGGTGGCGACCACCGCGACGTTCGCGCGTGCGGCGCTGCCGGAATTCAAGCGCTACCGTTATGCGCCCGGTTTCGCGACCGGCGCCGTCGCGGTCGGCGGCACCCTCGGCATCCTGATCCCGCCGTCCATCATTCTCGTGGTCTATGCGATCACCACCGAGCAGAATATCGCAAAATTGTTCAAGGCGGCGCTCATTCCCGGCCTGCTGGCGGCGGTGTTTTACTGCATCGTCATCGCGCTGATCGTGCGCCGCCATCCCGACGCGGGTCCGGCGGTTCCCAAGGTGAGCCGGCGCGAGCGAATGGCCGCGCTCCTGGCTGTATGGCCGGTCCTGATCGTTGCCGTGATCGTGGTCGGCGGCATTTACGGCGGCGTGTTCACGCCGACGGAGGGCGCCGGCATCGGCGCGGTGTCGATGCTGGTGATCGCCGCCGGTCAGCGTGCGCTGGGCTGGCAGCGATTGAAAGAAGCGCTGCTGCAGACCGCGGAAACCTCCGCCATGATCTTCATCATCATTCTCGGTTCCCAGGTGTTCGAGGCGTTTCTCGGTCGCTCGCAATTGCCGGAAAAGGCCGCCGAATTTGTCACCGCCGTCGGCCTGCCGCCGCTCGGCGTGATCGCGCTGCTGATGCTGGTCTATATCCTGCTCGGCGCGGTGATGGACGAACTCGCCATGATCCTGCTGACCCTGCCGGTATTCTTCCCGATCGTGTCGGCGCTGGATTTCGGACTGCCGCCGGACGAGGTGGCGATCTGGTTCGGCATTCTGGTGCTGATCGTGGTCGGGATCGGACTGACCTGTCCGCCCATCGGGCTCAATGTGTTCGTGGTTGCGGCCATCGCGCGCGACGTGCCCATGACCACGATCTATCGCGGCGTGCTGCCCTTCATCGCCGCCGACATCGTGCGGCTCGCGCTGGTGGCCGCGTTTCCGGTGCTGGCGTTGTGGCTGGTGCGACTGCTGGACTAGCGTCCCGGCAGCGGATGCCCGGGCATCAGGTCGTAAGGGTGGCCCCAGCCGGGCAGGGCCTTCATGCGTTCGAGCCAGGCCGCGATGTGGGGATAGGTCTTGGCAATGTCGAAGCCGAATTCCTCCGGCGGGTAATACATGTAGGCGACCAGGGAAATATCGGCGATGGTCGGATGATCTCCCACAACAAAGGTTGATTTCGCCAGCCGCTTGTCGAGAATGCCAAGCGCGTTGTCGATTCTGCCTTTGAGAAAATCGAGCACGGCCTGATTGCCGCGCGGGTTGGCGATGAAATTCAGAAAGCGGAACGGGCCGAGAAAGCCGTTAACTTTCTGATTGTCGAAAATGATCCAACGTAAAGCTTCAAGCCGTTCATCCTCGGTTTGAGGATGAAATTTTCCCGTCAGCTCAGACAGGTAGGTCAGGATCACACCGGACTGCGTGAGCGTCTTCGCGCCGTGCTTGAGAACCGGCACTTCCCCCATTTCGTTAACGGCGCTTCGGTACTCGGGCGTGAGCTGTTCGCGCTTGCCGAAGAAATCCACCCAGACCGGCTCCCAGTCCGCTCCGATCAGGTTGAGCATCAGCGCGGCGCGGTAGGCGTTGCCGGACTGCGCGAAGCAATAGAGTTTGTATTCGGCCATGACGGTCTGCCCCGCCGTTACCGCATCGTCGGAATGACGAATTCCGCGCCTTCCTTGGTGCCGGACGGCCAGCGCGCCGTCACGGTCTTGGTCTTGGTGTAGAAGCGGATCGAATCCGGCCCGTGCTGGTTGAGATCGCCGAAGCCGGAACGTTTCCATCCGCCGAAGGTGTGATAGGCGAGCGGGACGGGGATGGCGAAATTCACGCCCACCATGCCGACATTGACGCGGCTGGTGAAATCGCGCGCGGTGTCGCCGTCGCGGGTGAAGATCGAGACCCCGTTTCCGTATTCGTGCTCGGAGGGCAGGCGCACCGCCTCGTCGTAATCCTTGGCGCGCACCACCGACAGCACCGGCCCGAAAATCTCTTCCTTGTAGATCGTCATGTCCGGCTTCACGTGGTCGAACAGGCAGCCACCCATGAAATTGCCGTTCTCGTAGCCCTGCAGCTTGAAGCCGCGGCCGTCGACCACCAGCTTGGCGCCTTCCTTCACGCCGGTCTCCACATAGCCCTTCACCTTGTCATGATGGGCCTTGGTCACCATTGGTCCGTAATCGGCGCTCGGATCGGTGGAGGTTCCGATCTTCAGCGCCTCGACGCGCGGGATCAGCTTCTTCACCAGAATGTCGGCGGTCTTCTCGCCGACCGGCACGGCGACCGAAATCGCCATGCAGCGTTCGCCGGCCGAGCCGTAGCCCGCGCCGATCAGCGCGTCGACCGCCTGGTCGATGTCGGCGTCCGGCATCACGATCATGTGGTTCTTGGCGCCGCCAAAACATTGCACGCGCTTTCCATGCGCGCAGCCGGTGGCATAGATGTATTCGGCGATCGGGGTCGAGCCGACAAAGCCGATCGCCATCACGCGCGGGTCGGTCAGGATCGCATCGACCGCTTCCTTGTCGCCATTGACGACATTCAGCACGCCGTCCGGCAAGCCGGCCTCGACCAGCAATTCCGCGATCCGCATCGGGACGGACGGGTCGCGCTCCGACGGCTTGAGGATGAAGGTGTTGCCGCAGGCAATGGCGGGCGCGAATTTCCACATCGGGATCATGGCCGGAAAGTTGAACGGCGTGATACCCGCCACGACTCCCAGCGGCTGCCGCATGGAATAGAGATCGATCCCGGGCCCGGCGCTGTCGCTGAATTCGCCCTTCAGCAGATGCGGAATCCCGCAGGCGAATTCCACCACCTCGATGCCGCGCTGGATGTCGCCCTTGGCGTCGGCCAGCACCTTGCCGTGCTCGGACGACAGCAGCCGGGCGAGCGGCTCCATGTCCTTCTGGATCAGCTCCAGAAACTTGAACAGCACGCGGGCGCGCCGCTGCGGATTGGTCGCCGCCCAGGCCGGCTGGGCGGCCTCCGCATTGGCGATCGCCTGGCTCATCTCGGCGCGGCTGGCGAGGGCGACCTTCGCCTGAACCTCTCCGGTGTTCGGATCGAAAACGTCGCCGAAACGTCCGGAGGCGCCTGTGACTGCCTTGCCGCCGATGAAGTGGCCAATCTCACGCATTTGGATCTCCCATACGGATCTTGATTTTTCTTAACGATTACATGTTCTTCGCCGATATCGGCGCGCTCCCTGGCGCAGCCGTCGCGGCGCGGCCATTAGCCTTTACGCTCCTTTAAGCGCACGCGGCCTAAGGTGCCAAGGCCTGTTATGGGCCTTGTGTGGCGTTGGCGTTGGGGTAGCGTTTATGGATATTGCAACCGGTTTGGGTCTCCTCGCCGGAGCCGTGGTTCTCGTCACCCTGATCCTGATGGGCGGCGAGCTCGGAATGTTTCTCGACGTCCACGCGGCGATCGTGATTTTCGGCGGCGCCTTCGCCGCGACCCTGATCCGCTTTCCGCTGACCTCGATCTTCCACGGCTTGCCGGTGGGGCTGAAATACGCGTTCACGCTGCGCCGCACGACCCAGCGCGAGCTCGTTGACGAGATCGCCAGCCTGGCCGAAATCGCGCGCAAACAGGGACCGATCGGTCTTGAGCGCGTCGAAGTCGACGATCCATTCCTCGCCAAAGGCGTGCGGTTTGTGGCCGACGGCTATGACTCCGACTTCATCCGCGACAATCTTGAGCGCGATCGCGATAATTTCATCACCCATCTCGACGAAGGCCAGAAAATCTATCGTGCGATCGGCGATTGCGCGCCGGCCTTCGGCATGGTCGGCACGCTGATCGGCATGGTGCAGATGTTCGCCAACATGACCGATCCGTCGAAGCTGGGTCCTTATATGGCGGTCGCCTTGCTCGCCACGTTCTACGGCGCGGCGGTCGCCAATCTGTTCTGCCTGCCGATCGCCGACAAGTTGCAGCTCAGGCTGCACGACGAGGACATCAACCGCACCCTGATCATCGACGGCATCCTGATGATCCGCGATGCCAAATCACCGACATTGGTGCGCGAAATGCTGCTGGCCTATTTGCCCGAGAAGCACCGCCACGGCGAGGCCGAACTGGCGGCGGCGTAGCGGGCGGTCGTCATGGCGCGGAAGAAAAAGGGCGACGGACACGGCGGCGGCGGACACGGGTGGTTTGTCACCTTTGCCGACCTGATGGGTCTGCTGGTCGCGTTCTTCGTCATGCTGGTGGCGTTTTCCACGCAGGATCAGGCCAAGCTGCAGGTCGTCGCCGGCTCCATGCGTGAAGCCTTCGGCGTGCAGCAGAATGTCCGCTATTCCGGCATCATTGAGGTGGACGGGTTGCCGACACGGCCCCGTCTGAAGAATGCCGCGCGCATCAATCCGGAAGATACGACCAACACGCCGGCGCCGGACGAACAGGATCACAATCGCCAGCAAGGCATGAAGCTGAAACAGGACCGCGCCTTCGCGGTGGCCTCGGCGTCGCTGCGTCAGGCCATGCAGGACATGCCGGAACTGTCCGAAATCTCCAAGCACATCATGTTCGAGGAGACCAAGGACGGTCTCAATATCGAGATTGTGGACCAGGACGGGCGTTCGATGTTCTCCGACGGCGCCAAGGAGCCGTATGAGCGCACCCGCCGTGTCGTTCAGAAACTGGCGACACAGTTGAAAGGCATGCCGTACCGCATTTCGGTCACTGGCCATACCTCAGCCAGCCGGGTTCCGCCCCGGCGCGGCTATGGTCCCTGGGACCTGTCCGCCGACCGCGCCAACGCGATCCGCCAGATTCTGGAGGAGGAGGGCGTGCCGGCGTCCCACATCTACATGGTGGCCGGCCGGGCCGACACCCAGCCGCTGTTCGCGGATGACCCCTATATCGCCGCCAATCGCCGGGTCACGATCACCCTCATGAAAGAAGAGCCGCCGCTTCCGGTCAACTTCAAGCCCTGAGCAGGGCGTGGTAGGGCCAATCAAAAGTCTGTTGCCGGGCAGGATGGGGTAGGATAAGCCCCCGGTCCTTGTGGCGCATCGTCAGTCCGTTTCATGAAGAATGCCTCCACTGCTGTTTCGGCCGGCCCTGACGGTGGTGGGTCGTACGCGCATTCAAAGCCGAATTTCTTCGCCTTGACGCTGGGCAGCGTCGGTGTGGTCTATGGCGATATCGGCACCAGTGTCCTCTATGCCTTCCGCGAAGCGGTGAAGGCGGCGAGCGGAGATGCCGAAGGCTTTGTGACGGAAGCCACGGTGCTGGGTGTGCTGTCTCTCATCATCTGGACGCTCATCCTGGTCGTCACCGTCAAGTATGTCGTCATCCTGTTGCGGGCTGACAACAACGGCGAAGGGGGAACCCTGTCGCTGACCGCGCTCGCCTTTCGTGTCATGGGCAGGCGTGCGCCGCTGGTGCTGATGCTGGGCGTGATCGGCGCATCGATGTTCTACGGGTCGTCCTTCATCACGCCGGCATTGTCGGTGATGTCGGCGGTCGAGGGCCTCAAGGAAGTGTCGCCGCAATTTGATCCTTACGTCGTGCCGCTGACCGTTCTGATCCTGGTCGGTCTGTTTGCCGTGCAGTCGCATGGCACCGGTCGGGTGGCGATCCTGTTCGGTCCGATCACGCTTGTATGGTTCGTCACGATCGCTGTTTTGGGCGCGATCCATATCGCCGACGATCCGCGCGTTCTGTATGCGCTCAATCCTTATTACGGGATTGTGTTTCTGGCGCAGAACGGCTTTGTGGGACTGTTGACGCTGGGCGCGGTTTTTCTGGTCGCGACCGGCAGCGAAGCGCTCTACGCCGATCTCGGGCATTTCGGGCGTAAGCCGATCCAGATGGCTTGGCTTGTCGTCGTTCTGCCGGCGCTGTTGCTGAATTATTTCGGGCAAGGCGCTCTTGTGCTGGCGAATCCGGCCGCGATCCGCGATCCTTTCTACAATCTGGTGCCCCAGGGCTTCCTGTTGCCGATGATCGTTCTTGCGACGATCGCCACTGTCATTGCAAGCCAGGCTGTTATCACCGGCGCTTATTCCCTGACCCAGCAGGCCATCCAGCTCGGCCTGTTGCCGCGTCTGGAAATCAGGCACACGTCTGCCGCGCATTATGGGCAAATTTACATTCCGCGCATCAACACGATCCTGCTGATCGGTGTCCTTCTGCTGGTGCTCGTGTTCCGCAGTTCGGGCGCGTTGGCGTCGTCATATGTTCTGGCGGTTGCGGCCACCGAACTCGTGACGACATTTCTTGGGTTCATCGTCATTTGGCAGTTATGGCAATACCGGTTCTGGACGACGGCTTTGCTGATGGTTCCGTTCATCGTCATCGACGTCGCGTTCTTTCTGGCGACAGGATTGAAGTTGCTGGAAGGGGCGTGGGTGCCGGTGCTGCTGGGCGCCGTGATCGTCATGATCATGCTGACTTGGCGGCGCGGAACGCACATGCTGTCCGACAAGACGCGCAAGATTGAAGTGCCTCTGGAATCCCTGCTGCGCAGCCTGGAGAAGAAGCCGCCGCACGTGGTGCCCGGCACCGCGGTGTTCCTGACCAGCGATCCGGCCTTTGCGCCGACCGCGCTCATGCACAACCTCAAGCACAACAAGGTGCTGCATGAGCACAACGTGATCCTGACCATCGTCGCCGGCGATACGCCGCGCGTGACCGAAGAGGATCGCGTCACCATGACGCCGGTGTCGCCGCATTTCAGCCGGATCTCGCTCAAGTTCGGCTATATGGAACAACCCAATGTGCCCAAGGCACTGGCGATCGCGCGCAAACAGGGCTGGACCTTCGACATCATGTCGACGTCGTTTTTCCTGTCGCGGCGCTCGCTCAAGCCGTCGGCCCATTCCGGGATGCCGGTCTGGCAGGACCGGCTGTTCATCAGGTTGGCCAAGAGCGCCAGCGACGCCACCGACTTCTTCCAGATTCCGACCGGGCGGGTGGTGGAAGTGGGCACCCAGGTCACCATCTGACAACGCCGGCACGCCCGGTCTTGTCAAAAAATTATATATAAAACAAAGGTTTGATTGAGCGTTGTGACGCCAAGCCCGCTGTCCTTGCATGGCTGGGGCCGGGATTTGCGGCCCGACCGGCCGCGACGCCGCAGGACATTCGGCGTATAGCGCCGTCCCGCGTTTTTGCGGTGCAGCATCCAGAGGAGTTCCAGCCATGGTTTTATCAGCCGCCGCCGGCCATGCCGGCGGCACCTCGCATGCCGACCGGAAACAGGGACATGCGGGTTTTTGGGCGCTGACGCTCGGCAGCATCGGCGTGGTCTACGGCGACATCGGCACCAGTCCGCTATACGCGGTGCGCGAATCCGTGACGGCCGCCGTGGGCGCGGGCAATCCCGCAAGCGAAGCCGCGGTGCTCGGCATTCTGTCCCTGATCATCTGGGCGTTGATCCTGGTGGTTACGGTGAAATACGTCATCATTCTGCTGCGCGCCGACAATAACGGTGAGGGCGGAACGCTGGCTCTCATGGCGCTGGCGCATCGCGCATTGCAGCGCGGCGGCGGATTGGTGGTTCTGCTCGGCATCGTGAGCGCGGCGCTGTTCTACGGCGACGCCATGATCACGCCGGCCTTGTCCGTTCTCTCCGCGGTGGAGGGCCTGAAGATCGTGACACCGGCCTTCGAGCCGTATGTCGTGCCGCTCGCGATCGTGATTCTGGTCGCCCTGTTCGCCGTGCAGTCACGCGGGACGGCCAGCGTTGCAGCCTATTTCGGTCCGATCACCCTGGTCTGGTTCATCGCACTGGCGGGAGCCGGTCTCTGGCATATCGGCGACAACCCGGCGGTGCTGCGCGCCTTCGATCCGCGCTATGGCGCAATCTTTGTGATCGAGCACGGCGTAATCGGCCTGCTGACTCTCGGCGCGGTGTTCCTGGTGGTGACCGGTGCGGAGGCGCTTTATGCCGATCTCGGACATTTCGGCAAGAAGCCCATCCGCATGGCCTGGCTCACCGTGGTGCTGCCGGCGCTGACCATCAATTATCTCGGGCAGGGCGCTCTGGTTCTGGCCGATCCAAAAGCGATCGAGAATCCGTTTTTCCTGCTCTATCCGGAATGGGCGATCCTGCCGATGGTTGGACTCGCCACGGCGGCAACCGTCATCGCCAGCCAGGCCGTGATCACCGGCGCCTATTCCATCACCAGCCAGGCGATCCAGCTGGGATTGTTGCCGCGGTTTGAAATCCGTCATACGTCCGAATCCCAGTTCGGCCAGATCTTCATGCCGCGCGTCAACATGCTGCTGCTTCTCGGCGTTGTGGTTCTGGTGATCTTCTTCCGCTCGTCCAGTGCGCTGGCCTCGGCCTACGGTATCGCCGTGACCGGCACCATGGTTGTGACCGCGATGATGGCCTTCGTCGTTGTCTGGAAAGTGTGGAAATGGGGACCGGTGGCGGCTGCCTTGCTCATGGTCCCGTTTCTGTTGATCGACCTGGTGTTCCTGTCCGCCAACATGCTCAAGGTGTTTGAGGGCGGCTGGATGCCGCTCGCGCTCGGCGCGCTGGTCATGCTGGTGATGTATTCTTGGCGGCGCGGCAGCCGGGTGCTGTTCCAGAAGACGCGCAAGCTGGAAATTCCGTTGCGCGATCTGGTGACGTCGCTGGAAAAAAAGCCGCCGCAGAGGGTGCCCGGCACAGCCGTGTTCCTGACCAGCGATCCGGACAGCGCCCCGACCGCTCTGCTGCACAGCCTGAAGCATTACAAGGTGCTGCATGAGCAGAACGTGATCCTGACCGTCGAGTATGCGCCGACGCCGCGCGTGGATGAATCCGAGCGCGTCCGTATGGAGCCGATCGGCGAGACCTTCATGCGGGTGGTGCTGCGGTTCGGTTTCATGGAACGGCCCAACGTGCCGAAGGCGCTGGCGGTCGCGCGCAAGCAGGGCTGGACCTTCGACATCATGTCGACGTCGTTCTTTCTGTCCCGGCGCGCGCTCCGGCCGGCGAAGGATTCGGTTTTGCCGCTCTGGCAGGACCGCCTCTTTATCGGCCTGGCCAGAAGCGCCAGCGATGCCACCGACTATTTCCAGATTCCGACCGGGCGGGTCGTGGAAGTTGGCACGCAGGTGACGGTATAGATTTCGGCCGGCGGACGTTCTAAATCAGGGCGTCCGTCGCCAGCAGTTCGAGGGAGTTTTTGCATGGGCCTGTTCAGTAGCAAGCCGACCGTTCGCGACCTGACGGTGGAAGAGGTCGCGCGCGGCGTCACCGAAGGCAGGATGCTGCTGGTCGATGTGCGTGAACCCAACGAAACCGCGGCCGAGAGCTATCCCGATGCCGTGGTGGTGCCGCTGTCGACATTCGATCCCAAAGCCATCCCCGACCCGCAGGGCAAGCAGGTGGTGTTTGCCTGCCGTTCCGGCAAACGGTCGGTGACCGCCTCGCTCGCGGCGCAGGAGGCAGGCTTGCCCTACGATTCCCATCTGGCTGGCGGCATTCTTGCCTGGAAGGCGGCCGGGCTTCCGACCAAGACCGGGGCGTGAAAAAACAGTGAGCGACCGATGATATTGCGATCCGCTTTTGCCGCGTTCGTTGCCGCCGCCCTTGTTTCGTCCGCGTCCCCTTCCGCCGGCGCGCAGACGCCGCGCGAGCGGGTGGTGAATGTCTATAACTGGTCGGACTATATCGATCCGGCGGCGATTGCGGGTTTCACCAGGGAGACCGGCATCAAGGTGCGCTACGACACCTTCGATTCCAACGACACGCTGGAAACCAAGTTGCTGGCCGGCAAGTCGGGCTACGACGTGGTGGTGCCTACCGCGTATTTTCTGGAACGCCAGATCAAGGCCGGCCTGTTCCAGAAGCTCGACAAGAGCAAGCTGCCCAATTTCGTCCATGTCTGGCCGGAGATCGCACAGCGCCTGTCCGGCTACGATCCCGGCAACCAGTTCGCGGTCAACTACATGTGGGGGACGACCGGCATCGGCTATAATGTCGAGAAGGTGCGCGCCGTGCTGGGACCGGACGGTCGGATCGACAGCTGGGATCTCGTATTCAAGCCGGAGAATCTGGCGAAGTTCAAGGATTGCGGCGTGATGATGCTGGATTCATCCGACGACATCATGCCGGCGGCCTTGCGCTATCTCGGTCTCGATCCGAACAGCAAGAATCCCGCCGATCTCGAAAAAGCCGCCAACCTGCTGATGAAGGTGCGGCCGTCGGTGCGCAAGTTCCATTCCTCCGAATACATCACGGCGCTGGCCACCGGCGAAATCTGCCTGGTGATGGGCTGGTCGGGCGACATCAAGCAGGCGCAGAAGCGCGCGCAGGAATCTAAAAATAAGATCGACATCGGCTATGCGATTCCCAAAGAAGGTGCGCAGATGTGGTTCGACAATTTTGCCATTCCGAAGGATGCCAGGAATGTCGCTGAGGCGCATGCCTTCATCGACTACATGCTGCGGCCGGAGGTGGCGGCTAAGAATTCCAACTTCATCTCCTATGCCAACGGTAATCTGGCGAGCCAGAAATTTATCGACAAGAGCGTGCTGGACGACCGGTCGGTCTATCCCGACGCCGAAACCATGAAGAGCCTCTACACCATCACCGCGCACGACCAGAAGACGCAGCGGCTGATGAACCGGCTCTGGACCCGGATCAAGACCGGCAGGTGATCACCGCCACCTGCGGTGTAGCCACAGCCATTGTTCGGGATGCTCGCGCACCCAGCCTTCCACCACGCTGGTGATGGTCTGCATCGTGCCGGCAATGTCGATCTTGCCTTCGGCGTCGCGCACCGGCGGAATTTCCTCGGTCAGCTCGATGAAAAAGCGGTGGTTCGGCAGGCGCGCGACGCGCACGCCATGGATCGGGCAATCGACCTGGCGGGCGAGGCGGGCGATCAGCGGGTTGGCATTGGTCTGCCGTCCGAAAAAGGTCACCGGCACGCCACGCACGTAATATTGGTCGACCAGCATCCCGACATGCAGGCCTTCGGCCAGAGCGTCGGCCGCCTTCACCGGAGCGTCGAGCCCGGTCTTGATCAGCCGCCCCATATTCACCCCGCGCGTCGCCATCACCATGTCGGCGACCGCGCCGATATTGGGCGCGCGATAGAGCACGGCGCTGGGCAGCCCGTGTGCCGCGCCCGGCAGGGCCGGCATTTCCCAGTTGGCCAGATGGGCGGCGAAGACCAGCGCCGGTTTGCCGTCGTCGCGCAGCCTGATGAAGCGCTCTTCGGATTCGGGCGAGAATTCGATGTGGCTGTTGCCCCGGTTCTCGGGGTCGTGATCCCAGATACGGTCGAGATGGGCGAACTCCACCGCGATGCGGCCGAGATTGTCCCAGACCCCGCCGAGAATGGTCTCGATCTCTTCCGGTGTTTTTTCCGGAAAGGCGGCGGCGAGATTGGCGCGGCCGATCCGGTGTTCGCGCAGCTTGGGCCCGATCCGGCGCATGAATCCGCCGGCAAAGTCCGACATCCTGTGCGGATCGGTCCAGCGGATCGCCTTGATCAGTCCGACCGCCAGGCGGCCCAGCACCGCGTCGCGCAGGGCGTTCGGAATCCGGATGCGCATCAGAAGCTGACGATCACTTTTCCGAACACCTGACGGCTCTCCAGCCGTTCGAGGCCGCGCTCCAGATCCTCGAGCCCGACTTCGGTATCGATCACCGGCGTCAGCCCGCCCGCCATCTTGTCGAGGCTGTCGCGAATGTTGCGCATCGAGGCGCCGAACGAGGCGAGGATCTTGTATTGCTGCTGGAACAGCTGCATCAGGTTGATGGTGACGGTGGGGCCGGCGGTCGAGCCGCAGGTGACCAGGCGGCCGCCCTTTTTCAGGCAGAGCAGCGAGCCGTTGAAGCCTTCGCCGCCGACATGCTCGAAGACGACGTCGACACCCTTCTTACCGGTGAGTTTGCGCACGCGGCCCTCGAAACGGTCAGTGCGGTAGTTGATCACATGATCGGCGCCGATTGCCTTGGCCTTCTCGATCTTGTCGTCGCTGCCCACCGTGGTGATGATCGTGCAGCCGAGCTGCTTCGCCATCTTGATCGCGGTCGAGCCGATCCCCGAGCCGCCGGCATGGACCAGAATGGTTTCGCCCGGCTGCAGCTTGGCGTTGTCGAACAGCATGTGCTCGACGGTGGAGAAGGCGACCGGCGCGCAGGCGGCGTCGCGCATCGACACGCCCTTCGGCACCGGGATCACCAGGCGTTCCTGCATGTTCACGAGTTCGCGCGCAAAACCGTCGACATGGAAGCCCATGATGCCGGACACATTTTCACAAAGGTTGTCGCGGCCTTCGCGGCAATATTTGCAGGTGCCGCAGGTCAGCGCGCCATACATGACCACTGGATCGCCGACCTTGAAGCGGGTCACGCCGGGGCCGACGGCGGCGATTTCACCGGCCGCTTCGGCACCCACGACCAGCGGATAGGCGCGCTTGGCGAAGGCCATGCCGCGATAGCCCCAGACGTCGATGTGGTTGAGGCCGACGGCGCGCACGCGGATCTGCACTTCGCCCTCGGCGGGCGGCGGCGGGGGCGGCAGGTCGGTCAGCTCGAGCTTCCGGTCACCGAGCAGGGCAAGCGCACGCATGGACGCGATATCTCCGGGAAACGGCCAAAAAGGGCGGGAAATCGTGCGCTTGGGTAGCCCCCGGTGGCGGGCGGCGTCAACCCTGAACGGTCAGGCGGCGGACTTCAGGCCGGCTCGCCGGTCAGCACCAGGCAGGTGTTCTGGCCGCCAAATCCGAAGGAATTGGAGATCACCCGCCGCACCCTGGCGTCGCGCGCCACATTCGGCACCACGTCGAGCGGAATCGCCGGGTCCGGCATGGCGTAATTGATGGTGGGTGGAATGCGCTGGTTGATGATGGTCAGCGCCGACACCACCGCCTCGATCGCGCCGGCGGCGGTCAGGGTATGCCCGACCATCGACTTGTTGGACGAGATCGGAATGTTCTTCAGATGCTCGCCGAACACGGTGGAGACGCCGAGATATTCCATCTTGTCATTTTCCGGCGTCGAGGTGCCGTGCGCGTTGATGTAGTCGACGTCTTCCGGCGTCACGCCGGCATCGGCCAGCGCATTGCGCATGCAGGAGATCACCGGCTTGCCGTCGGGGCTCGAGCGGGTGCGATGGAAATTGTCGGCCTTCTCGCCGCAGCCTTCCACCACGCCGAGAATTCTGGCGCCGCGCGCCACGGCATGATCGTAGTTTTCCAGCACGACCGCGGCGGCGCCTTCCGCCAGCACGAAGCCGTCGCGGTTCTTGGAGAAGGGGCGCGAGGCGCCCTGCGGGGCGGCATTGTTGGTCGAGAGCGCGGACAACAGCGAGAACCGCACCACCGATTCCGCAGTGATCGAGCCGTCGGCGCCGATCGCAAGCGCGGCGTTGCATTCGCCGCGCTGGATCGCTTCCAGCCCGAGCTGGATCGCGGTCGCGCCGGAGGCGCAGGCGGTGGTCAGCGAGATCGGCGAGCCCTGCGTGCCGAAATGCTCGGCCAGATGCTCGGCAACGATGCCGTATTTCGAGACTTCGTAGAACGGTGCGAATTCCTGGCGGGCGGCGGCGCGCACCAGATCGCCGTAATCGATCTTTTCGTTGGCGCCAGACGCGCCGGCCAGCGCGAAACGCTGCGACCATTCGATCTCGATCGGGGGCAGGGCGAGAAACAGCGGACCCGGAAAATTGCCCTTCGCGCCGATGCTGGATTCGGCGATCGCTTCGGTGCCGGCGAGCCGCGCCAGTTTTTCCGACAGCTGCGCCGATACCATGCCGTCTTCGTAGACATGATCGACGGTGCCGGCGATGGTAGTGCGCAGGCCGTCGGTGGCGAAACGCGTGATGGTGCGAATGCCGGATTCCCCGGCGGTCAGTTTTTTCCAGTTGTCGGCCTTGCCGGTGCCGAGCGGAGTCACGATGCCCATGCCGGTGATCGCGACCACCGGGCGCCCGGCCTTGTCCCGTCGTCCCTGATTTGCCATCGCTGTCGCCTCAATCGATCCGTTCAATCAGCGCCAAGCCTTCGCCGCGCCAATGGCCGACGCTGGTGACCAGCGCCTGGCACACGCCCTTGGATGGCGCGGTGCCGATATCGCCGCTGCCGGCGGCCGGAAACAGCGTTCCCGCGCGCACAGCCTGGCAGCCCAAGGCGATATTGGCGAGGAATTGCGCCTCCATCCCGTTCCCAATATGGGTCGCCGTGGCGCGAACCGGAAGACCGATATCGGCGAGAACTTTGCGCTCCTCCGAGGTGGCCGGCTCGGCGCCGGACGCACCGGAGACGACCACGGCGCAGTCTTTTTTGACCTTGCCGGCGATACTGTCCCATTCGCTGCGCAGCGTGGCCGCGGCGTCGCCGGGCTTGCGCGGATTGCGGCTGGACAGCACCGAGGACAGGCGCGCCACCGGCTTGGCGCCGCGCTTTTCGGCGTGTTCGCGGCTCTCGATGACTACGAAGGCGCCCATGGCGGCAAGCGCAATAGCGCCGTTCGGGCCGCGATCCCAGACCGGCTTGAAGGGACCTTCGAGCAGCGGTGTGCCCAGCTTGAACAGCAACACCAGATCCCAGCGCGTGCCGTTATAGGCGCCGCCGACCAGGCTGATCTCGCTCTGTCCGGCCGCGATGCGCGAATGCGCAACGCGCAAGGCGTCGACGCCGGAGGATTCCTCGCCCATGAAGGTGCGCGACGATCCCACCACGCCATGCACCAGCGAAATATTGCCGGCGAGCAGGTTCGGCAATTGCGCCAGGAACAGGGTGGGACGCAGGTCGCTCATCAGGCGTTCGTTGACGAAAGCGTCCGGCTTGTCGGCCTTGCGAACGTCGGTGAGGATCGCCGAGTCGACCGCGACATCGCGCTCGCCGCCGCCGGCGGCCACGATCATGTCGGTCTTGTCGAGAATTTCGGTCTTGCCGGCGACGCCGGCATCGGTGAGCGCGAGACCCGCGGCGTAGACGCCGATGCGCTGCCAGGCTTCCATCTGGCGCTGGTCGCCCTTTTTCGGAATCTGGCTGTCGAGATTGAGCGGCACCACCGGAAAGGTGGTGTAGGGCGCAAATGTCTTGTCGTCATAGGGCGGAGGATCGCCCGCCATCAGGCGCGACCAGTGCTGCTCCAGCCCCTCGCCGAGCGCGGAGACGATGCCGACACCGGTGATCCAGACTTCGCGCCGATCGCTCACTTTTTGAATTCCTGCAGCGGAAAGTTGAGCTGCTTGGCCCATGTGACCATGGTGTTCTGAAATTCCGGGCTTGGATAGGGGATGATGCGGTAGGTCAGTCGCGCATCGGCGATCGCGGTATCGCCCGAGGAGATCTTGCCGTCGGCGATCGCGAAGCCCGAGCCGTCATGCACGATCTTGCCCTCGGTCGAAATGTCCATGCCCGGAAACACCGCGCCGCGGATTTTGGCTTCCTTTACGCCGGCCAGAACCGGCAATCCGGAAAAGCCCGTGATCGCGCTGACCAGCCAGCCGCAGGTCTGCGCCATGTTCTCGATCAGCAACACGCCCGGCATCAGCGGATAGCCCGGGAAATGGCCCTCGAAAACCGGGCTCTCCATCGGCACCCTGGATTCGGTCTTGATCCAGCGCTCATCGGCCTTGACCTCGACGAACCGGTCGAGCATCTGGAAATATTCAAGCCGCATGATCGCTTGCCTGACTCAGAGGGGTGCCGCTGGGCGACGGAAATCCGGCATCCGGCCGCGCGTCACGCACCCTTCGCGGCGATCAGTTCGTCGATGCGGGCGCAGAGATTCTTCAGGACGAAATACTGTTCGGTGGTGGCCTGGCCGTCGTTGATCTTTTGCGTCCACTGTTCCAGCGGCAGCTTGATCCCGAACGCCTTGTCGATGGCAAAGGCGATATCCAGAAAATCGAGACTGTCGATTTTCAGATCGTCGATGGCATGGCTTTCCGGCGTGATCGTGTCGCGCGGAATATCGCAGGTCTCGGCAATGATATCGGCGACTTTATCAAACGTTGTGGACATTGGCGCTCTCAGATGATCACGGGGCGGGGCCGGAGGAAGCCTTGGTAGCCGGGAGGGCCCAAGTCTTGCAAGCCTCAAGTCTTGCAAGCCTGTCGTACAAGCCTGCTCTCGGCCCGTCGTGCAAGCCCGGTGGGGACGGCAAAAGCCTTCCGGTGAAGGGGTTTAGGAAGCCCCTATAGCGAAGGACAGCCCCAAGTTCAACGGCAGCGCAGCATGTTGGGGGCGGAATCGGCTGCCGCCTTGTACATCGGTCCCGATTTCCCTTAGAGCCTGCTGGGCAAGGGAAACCGGGGCAGGTCATGGCAGCGCAGGAGGTCCGGAAACGTTGTGTGTTCTTTCTGGGCGGCTATGAGCCGATCCCGCCCGAGCGCCAGCACGAGCGCTTTCTGCGCGAACTGGGCCGTTTCCAGACCACCTGGCACGTGACGGCCACGGTCTCCGGCCTGACCCTGTCGGAGGGCGGGGCGATCGGCTCCTGGACCATCCGGACCCAGGGCCCTGACTGGGCGGTGGAAACCGAATACCGCTCCCTGCTCTGGGGCGACCTCGTGGCCTCCGATTTCGAGCGATCGGACTGGGAGCGGGTGCCCTGTGCAATCCGGGCTTTCGCCGATTTCATCTGGTCCGGCACCGCGTTGCGCTATTTCGCGGTCAATTGGCGCTACGGGCTGTTTTTCCTCTATCCGATCCTGATCCTGGCCGCCTTTGCGGGACTGGGGCTTGCCGCCGCCTGGTACGCCACCGGCTATGGCTTGCCCCTGCTGCTCGTCGCGCCTGTGGCGCTGGCGGTGTTCGCGCTTCTGAATATCTGGCCGGGCCGCTTCCTGCTGCTGCCCTACATGCTCGACGACTGGCTGTTCGCCCATGAACTGGTGCATCGCTCCCGCACCGGGCTGGACGAACGTCTCGGTGTGTTTGCCGGGGATGTGGCGAAGCGGCTGCAAGCGGGCGGCGTCGACGAGATCGTCTTTTGCGGTCACAGCCTGGGCTGCGCGCTCAAGGTCGAGGTGCTGGACCGCGCCCTGCGGCTCGCAGCGGAGGCCGGGGCAGGGGATGCGCGGCTGAGCGTTTTGTCCACCGGCTCATCCCTGCTCAAGATCGCGCTGCATCCGGCCGCCGCCTGGCTGAAAGCGGCGGTGGCGCGGGTGTCGCAGAATAACGCGGTGTTTTGGGTCGAATACCAGACGATGGTGGACATCATCAGCTTCTACAAGGTCAACCCGCTGCTGGCGCTCGACCTGCCTGACACCGGACGGCCGACGATCCGGCGGGTGCATGTGCGTGACATGCTCAATTCCGAAACCTATCGCCGCTTCAAGGGCAATTTCTTCCGCCTCCATCGCCAGCTCGTCATGGGTAACGACAAGCGTTACTTCTACGATTACTTCATGGTGTGCTGCGGCCCGTTCCGCCTGCAGACCCGCGTCGACCAACCGGAGCTGGTCACGGCCTTGTCCCCCGAGGGCGGGCTGGACGACCAGAGCGCTCACTCCCAACAGACAGAATAGGGCTCACGCATCATGACCCCGCTGATAGCCAAAACCATTCTCATTGTGGGCGCGATCGCGTGGTTCGTGATCCGCTGGCCGCATCAGCGCCGCTCCTGGAAGACCCCGGTCAGCAAGAACCAGCGCACCACGCGCGAAAAGCTCCTGTTGCTGTCCAATTTCATGGGCCTGGGCGTCATCCCGTTCACCTACGCCTTTACCGGCTTTCCGCGCTTTGCCGACTATCCCTTCAATCCCGCCCTGGCGCTGGTCGGTGCCGTTATCATGGCCGCATCGCTGCTGCTGTTTCACCGGGTTCACCGGGAGCTCGGGCGCAACTGGTCGGACTCGCTGCAACTGCGCGAAACCCACACGCTCGTGACCCATGGCCTCTACACCTATGTGCGGCATCCGATGTATTCGGCGTTCTTCATGTGGGGACTGGCGCAGCTTTTCCTGTTGCCGAACTGGATCGCGGGTCCCGCCGGCCTGGTCGGGTTCGCGATCCTGTTCGGGTTCCGGGTCGGCCGGGAAGAGCGGATGATGGAAGAGACGTTCGGCGACCAGTATCGCGAGTACATGAAGCGGACCCCCCGGATCATTCCGTGGGTCTATTAGGGGCGGATTAGGAGTTCCCGGTATATAAGTTGCAATCAGGCAACACCGGTTCACGTTCAGTTTGAAAAGTGGCTGCCGGACTGGCCTTTTCCGTCAATCGCGTTGTAAATCGACGCAAGACGGGCTCGGTGTTGCGCCGGTCCGGATTTGAATATGAACGAATTTGCGGAGCTTCGGCGGACGATGAGCAGGATCGTACGTTTCCCGGCCATGTGGGCGGTGGCGGCAAGTCTCTTTCTCGGCAGTGCTTTTTCGGCCTCCGGCCAGGATATCGTGGCGCCTGAAAAGCGCGTCTCCTCTGCGGTCAGTGCGCAGAAGCGCACGACAAGTTCCGCGCATGTCTATCTGCTGCGCGGGCTGCTGAACATCTTCTCCCTCGGGATGGACGATCTGGCGCAGAAGATCGAGCGCCGCGGCATCAGCGCATCGGTTCACAACCACGCGGAATGGGAAACGCTGTCCGATCAGATCGCGGCGAAATACAAGGCCGGCAACAGGGGCGCCATCATTCTGGTCGGCCATTCGCTCGGCGCCGACGCCGTGATGTTCATGGGCGAATATCTCGGCAAGAAGGGCGTGCCGGTTGCGCTGGTGGTTCCGTTCGACGGCACCGGCTCGTTCGCCGCCAGCAGCAATGTGGCGCGCGTGATGAATCTCACGCAGCGCGATTACGCCTACATGAAGCGCGGCAACGGCTTCCGCGGCGAACTGGCGAATATCGACGTCAGCGGTCAGGGCTATGGCCATACCGATATCGACAAGTCGGCCAAGCTGCACAGCATGGTGATCAACAAGATCGTCGGCGTTGTCGGACGCGGGGGTATCCGCACGGCGGAGCCAGACGCACCGAAGCCGCAAGCGCGACCGGCCGCGGCGCCGGCTGCTGCGTCCGAGGCGGCGACCAAGCCGGCACCTGCTGCGGCGCCGGCCACGCCGCCCGCGCCGACGCCGGCGGCTGCACCGTCCGGCAATTCCGGATCGACGGTTCCCGCCTCGCGTTCGGCGAGCGCGACGTCCGGCGCCGCCAGCGACATCTCCTCATCGTCGCCGCCTGCGGCCAGCGAGAGCGCGGTTCCGCTGAAACCCGCTTTGCGCTTCTGAGCGGCATCCGCTAACGGCTACCGTTCAAAGAGCCCGGCGCGGTCGCGCCGGGCTTTTTCGTTGCGGCATGCTTGCCCGGAGAATTCCCCGATTGCGCCCAGAAAGGGAACGATTTCGTCCCTAGCGGACTTCCCATCCATTCGCTTCAAGGGGACATCCGAATGATCGTTCATCCGATCGGCGTGAAAGCCATTGTCATCGCGGCGCTGCCGTTCACCTGCACAGCCGCGCCGGCGGATTCCAGCCGGACGCAGAGCGGAATTGCGTCGGTCTACGGCTATCACGGCAGCAAGACCGCGAGCGGCGAGCGCGCCGACAAGCAGGGACTGACCGCCGCGCATCGCACCTTGCCGTTCGGCACGCGGGTGCGGGTGGTCAACAAGCGCAACGGCAAGGCGGTGGTGGTGCGAATCAACGACCGCGGTCCCTTCATCAAGGGCCGCATCATCGATCTCACGCCGACGGCGGCGTCGGCTTTGTCGTTTTCGGGACTGGCGCCGGTTACGGTCGCGGTCGTGAACTGAGAGCGGTCAGCGCGGCTGCACCGGAGCCTCGACCGGCGTGCAGCCGCGCCGGCCGGACAGCACGCAATCCTGGTTCTTGCGCATGGCCGCCAAGGTGTCGGCCAGCCAGAGCCCGGCGACGATCAGCAGCAGCGTGAACGCCGCGGCCGCGATGTTGGTGATCATGCGATGGCGGTAATCGTCCCGCTCGCCGGTCTGCTCGAATTTTTGCAGATCCTCGACCGAGGGCGGTTCCTGCGTCCGGTGGTGCCCGGCCTGCGGGCGTGCGCCGGTCTTGCGGCGAAAGCTCACCACGCGGTTGTCGGAACTCGGGGACGGGCTGTCAGGCATCCGGCGATCCTGATCGATGACGTGTCAGGATAGCACAATAGGTGCGTGGCCGCTGCGCGGCATCTGTGGCCTGCTGGATAGTGTCAACACCGGGCCCGTGGCGCAGGCGTCGCTATTTCTCACGGAAGGGCAGGGTTTCGCCCGCCGGCAGCGGCACGTTGAACACGTTCAGCGACATTGCGACCAGCGTGTAATAGCCGAGAATGCCGGTGAACTCGACCATGCCGGCATCGCCGAACAGCGCATGCACCTTGGCATAGGTCTTGTCGGACACGCGTCGCGTCTTGTGCAGTTCCTCGATGAAATCGTAGATCGCCCGTTCATCCTTGTTGAGCTTCGCCGGACGCCGTCCGGCGCGCAGATCGGCGATCGTTGTTTTCGGCACGCCGGCTTTTTCGGCGATCGGCGAATGCACCCAGAATTCGTATTGCGAGCGCCACATCCGCCCGATCACCAGGATGGTGAATTCCGACAGCCGCGGCGGCACCGCGGTCTTGTAGCGGCAAAAGGCGCCGAGTTTCTGCGCCAGATCGCCGTAGTCGGGCGCATGCAGCATCACACCGAAGGGGCCGCCCAATGTCGCGCGGCCGCGCGAGGCTTGGATCTCGGCCAGCACCTCCCGCTGCTTGGGCGTCATCCCGGCTTCGGGGATGTCCTTCAGGCGCGGGATCAGCGGCTTGATTTTTGCCGTCTTGCGGTTTGTCGTTTTCGTCTTCTTGGCCATACGGCGAATCCCCTCGATTGCGGCGGCAATCTGCGGCAGGATGAAACAACAGGCAAGCGCTCAGACGCACGAGGCTCTGTCATGTCGCACTCCATCATGTATCACGACGGAAACCGTCAGCTGCAGGATGAGTTCTCCTCGCGCCGGATCTCCGACCGGCTCGAAGAGAAGCTGACCCGCACCGCCTTCACGCCCGACGACAGGGCTTACATCGAGAGCGCGTCATATTTCTTCATTGCCACGGCCGACGCCGAAGGGCGGCCGGATTGCTCGTTCAAGGGCGGACCGCCCGGTTTCGTGCGGGTGACGGGCGACGCTGAACTGGCTTTCCCGGATTACGACGGCAACGGCATGTTCAAGAGTCTGGGCAATCTTCTGGTCAATCCCGATGTCGGCTTGCTGTTCATTGCCATGCACGGCAAACCCAAGCGCCTGCGTGTCAACGGTGCGGCCAGCATCAGCCGCGACGATCCGTTGCTGGCCGAAACGCTCGGGGCGCAATTGATCGTTCGGGTGAGGGCGCGCGCCATCTTCCCGAACTGCCCGCGCTATATCCCGTCGATGCAGTTGATTGCGCCCTCCGACTATGTCCCGAAGGCCGGCTGCGATCCGCTGGAGCCGGCCTGGAAGGGCTTTGCCGACTTCAAGGACGTGGTGCATCCCCGTCAGCCCATGGCCCGAAAAGGCCCGGATTCCGGGGATTAGGTCGATTACATCGCCAATCTGTAAAATTAGAGCGATCCGTAAAACCGTACCGCAAAGGTCTTTTGGTACCGTCGCAGCGCTCGATCGTGTCGAGTCAGGTGGCGAGGGTGGCGATGCGTGCGTTTGTTTTGATCCCGTATTTCACGATAGCGGCCGCCTGCGGCGTGCTCGGCATTGCCTCGCCGGCGGCGATCATGGCCGGTCCGACCGAGGGGCAGATGCGGGCCGCCTTCGAGGAAAGCCTGACGCGGCAGGTGCGCAATGCCCTCGACTTCGCCGCCGAAACCGGCGGCCCCGCGGCCGTCGCGCTGATCCGCGCGCAGGGACATGACCGCTTCAGCATCGCGGCATTCAGGAAACTGGGATGTGTGAGGGAGCCGCAGGAGCAGGCCTATCGCTGCGATTTCAGCGTCGCAGTCGATCTGACAAATGGCAACCTGCAGAAGACGATGAGCGGCCGGTTCACGACCGCGCCGGAGACCCGCGCCGTGCAACTCGACGCATTGCTCGACGATCCGCTTACGACTCCCCGAACACGCGCCTGAAAATCGTGTCGACGTGCTTGAAGTGATAGCCGAGATCGAAATTCTCCTCGATCTCCTTCGCTGACATCTTCGCCGTGACGCGCGGGTCGGCTTTCAGGAAGGTGAGGAAATCGCCTTCGCCGCGCCACACCTTCATCGCGTTGTCCTGCACGATCCTGTAGGCGTCTTCGCGCGCCACGCCTTTCTGCGTGAGCGCGATCAGCACGCGTTGCGAATGAACGAGGCCGCCGAGCCGGTCGAGATTCTTCTGCATGTTGTCCGGATAGACCACGAGCTTCTCGATCACCCCGGCAAGACGGTTGAGCGCGAAGTCGAGCGTCACGGTGGCGTCCGGCCCGATCATGCGCTCGACCGAGGAATGCGAAATGTCGCGTTCGTGCCAGAGTGCGACATTCTCCATCGCCGGCAGCGCATAGGCGCGCACCATGCGGGCAAGGCCGGTGAGGTTTTCCGTCAGCACCGGGTTGCGCTTGTGCGGCATCGCCGAGGAGCCTTTCTGGCCGGGCGAGAAATATTCCTCGGCCTCCAGCACTTCGGTTCGCTGCAGATGGCGGATCTCGATCGCCAGCCGCTCCATGGAGGACGCGACCACGCCGAGCGTCGCGAAATACATGGCATGGCGGTCGCGCGGGATTACCTGCGTGGAGACCGGCTCGATCTCAAGGCCCATGGCCTTGGCGACATGCGCTTCCACGCGCGGATCGATCTGCGCGAAGGTGCCGACCGCTCCGGAGATCGCGCAGGTCGCCACCTCCTTGCGCGCGGCGACGAGGCGTTCGCGCGCGCGGGCGAACTCTGCATAGGCTTGCGCCAGTTTCAGTCCGAAGGTCACGGGCTCGGCGTGGATGCCGTGCGAGCGGCCGATGGCCGGCGTCATCTTGTGCTCGAAGGCGCGTTTTTTCAGCGCGGCGAGCAGCTTGTCGACATCCGCGATCAGGATATCGGCCGCGCGCACGAGCTGCACGTTCAGGCAGGTGTCGAGCACGTCGGAGGAGGTCATGCCCTGATGCACGAAACGCGCCTCCGGCCCCACGATCTCGGACAGGTGGGTGAGGAAGGCGATGACGTCGTGTTTGACCTCGGCCTCGATGGCGTCGATGCGGGCGACGTCGAAGACGGCTTTCTCGCCCTTGTCCCGCACCGCGCGGGCGGCCTCTTTCGGGACCACGCCCAGCTCCGCCAACGCGTCGGTCGCATGCGCCTCGATCTCGAACCAGATGCGGAAGCGGGTCTCCGGCGACCAGATGGCGGTCATTTCGGGGCGGGAATAGCGGGGGATCATGCGGCGCTCGTCGTGTGGGCGGTATGGCGTGGCCTAACATGCGCCGGAGGCCGCGCAAACCCTGTCACGGCTTCGGCAGCCGTTTGGTCACAGCCAGAAAGCGCCGGTTCGGGCCGGCATGGTAGTCGTGGTTGTCGGCATATTCGATCAGGACCGCCAGCGTCACGGTGCCGTCCGGCGCGGTGTGCAGATAGGCTTCGGCGATCCCGTAATCGGCGGCGCAGCGGCGGCTTTTGGGCAGGGTCTTGTCCTGCTGCAGAATCACGGGCGCGGCGCCGTCCAGGCTCAGGGTCAGCTTCAGGCCGGCCACCTTGGCCCGCCCGGCCGTGGCGCGTCCGCCATAGCCTTCGCACCGTGCGGTCCCGAGCGGGTGGCTTGCAAGGGCGAGCCGCGCCTTGCGGCCGCCGGGCAGGGGCACGTCCAGCGCCTTCGCCAGCGGTTTCGGGTCCTGGTGATAGATGCCGATGTCGTCGAGATCCATCGACGGCTGGCCGGCGATATAGCTGCCCGGCTCGCGGACGTTGTATTTCTCCAGCAGCGGCTTTGCTTTTTTCTCCGCTTCCGCCCGCGCCTTGGTTTCGTCCAGCCCGTCATCCTCATCGCGGATGAAAACGCGGACCGGCGCGCCCGGAACGAAACGGTCCTTCTCGGTGTCGATGATGACATATTCCGAGAACGCGGCTTCCTCGTCGTAGACCGTGGTGTATTGCTCGAAGGCAAAGACCTTGCCGTCCGGCGAGAAGCCGATGAAGCGGCGGGCGGCGGCGTCGCCGGCATGGGCCGGTGCGCAGAAAATGGTGAGTGCACCGAGGATCAGAGCGGACAGACCGGCTTTCATCACGTCTTCTTTTCACGCGACTCGTTGCGGACCTTCTGAAGCAGCGCCTTGACGTCTTCCGGTTTCCGCACCTCGCGGAACGCGACCTTGCCGGCATGATCGGCGTCCGGCACTTTCGAGCGCGCGCCGGACATAACATAAAGATGGCCGGTATTCTCGCCGCTGTTGAGGATTTCGAAGTCCTCGTCCAGTTGCTCCAGACTGTACCAGAGGAGCCGCCGTTTTGTTGTGACCGTGTCATGTTTGACAATCACACGCCGGTCGGTGATGGCGTAGGTCGTGCCATAGGCGAACATCACCATCAGGAAGGGTGCGGCGAGAAAGACAAACGCGATCATCATCGGAAAGAAGCTGATCTCGGCCGGGATGACTCCGGCAAGCCGCAGGCCGAGGGTGACCGCCATCAGCGGCAGGCCGAGCCACCACCAGAACAGTTGCGTGCGAAAGGTCGCGATGGTGTCGGGCCGGCCCGCCCAGATCACGCGTTCGCCGGGTTGCAGGATGCCGGCGAGAGCGGCAATGGCCGCTCCCGGAACGATCACGCCGCTTCCCCGCGCGCGAGCGCGCCGGCATTGCGGATCGCGGAGATGTTGCCGCGATAGGCCGACGCGCCGCCCTTGAACACGGCCGAGCCCGCGACGAGGACATTTGCGCCGGCGGCGGTGACGGCGGCTGCGGTCTCCGGCGTGACGCCGCCGTCGACTTCCAGATCGATCGGCCGCCCGCCGATCATGGCGCGGATGCGCGCGATCTTCTCGACCGCCGCCGGAATGAAGGCCTGTCCGCCGAAACCGGGATTGACCGACATCACCAGCACGAGGTCCACGAGATCGAGCACATGCTCGATGGTGTTTTCGGGGGTGGCGGGATTGAGCGACACGCCGGCTTTCTTGCCGAGCGCGCGGATCGCCTGCAGCGAGCGGTGCAGATGCGGACCGGCCTCCACATGCACGGTGATGATGTCGGAGCCGGCCTTGGCAAAAGCTTCCAGATGCGGATCGCAGGGCGCGATCATCAGATGCACGTCGAAGATTTTCCTGGAATGCGGACGCAACGCCTTCACCACATCCGGGCCGAAGGTGATGTTCGGCACAAAGTGGCCGTCCATCACGTCGAGATGGATCCAGTCGCCGCCGGCCTGGTCGACGGCGCGCACGTCCTCGCCGAGCTTGGAGAAATCCGAGGCCAGAATCGAAGGCGCGATCAGCAGCGGGCGGGTCATCGTGTCCTCTTCGGCGGTCGAGCTTTCGTCTATCACCCCCCTGTCGGGGGAGCAACGCGGCTTACTTCTTGCTGTTAATTCTCCGTGCCAGCGGCCCCAACATGTGCGGCAGCAGGTAGATCGGAAACTGCGCCAGCGCGAAATAGAGCCAGGTTAGCTCCGGCAGCGCGCCGCCGGTCGCGGCCAGCATCAGTCCGGTATTGCGCTGGGACGCCATCAGGCCGAGGGCGAAGGCGTCGCGCCAGCCGGCGGGCGCGAAGACGAGGGCGGTCAGCCCCATCATCAGAAACGTGACGGCGAAGGCGAGGGCGGTCAGGCCGATCACCAGCAGCGGATCGGACAGGGTGCGCGCGGCCACGTCGCTCATCAGCGCGGCGACGAACACGAACAGCAGGATCACGTTGAGGCCGTCGATTTCCTCCTTGCGCCGCGCCACGCGCTCTACACCCGCGATCCGGCGGATGACGGCGGCCAGCACCGCCGCGCCGCCCAGCATCGCGAACAGCGCCAGCCCGAGCGCCAGCGGCGACAGCGTCAGTCCGTCTCCGATGAAGATGCGGACGAATACCGGCGCCGCGAACGGAATGAGCATTGTGCAGGCCACCATGGCGCTCAGCACCAGGGCGGCGTCGAGGCCCATCAGCGCGGCGATGGCGGGCGAGGACATCATCGGGGTGGTGGCGGCCTGCAGCACCAGCGCCAGAAACAGCGCCGGCGCCAGCGCGCCGAATCCCAGCAGCCAGTACAGCGCGCCGAGCAGGACCGGCTGCGCCAGCATGATCCAGAGGCTGGCGCCGATCACCAGACCGGGCCGCGCCAGCCGGACGCGGATCGCGGCCGGCTCCACCCGCAGGAAAGTCAGCACCAGCAGCAGGAACACCGAGGCCGACAGGAACGGCTTGAGCAGCACGCCGAGCGGCGGCACCGCCACGCCGATGATCACCAGCGCCGCGACCGCGCGCGTGCCCTGCCGGCCGAGCCAGGACAGGGCTTTCGACAGGATCGCCGCCGGTCCGTTGACGAGGGGCATGCAAACTCCGGCGGGTGATGACGAATCTGTGAGTCGGGGCGGCAGGCAGCCCGATCTGTAGCGCGGCCGGGACAGGCAATCCATATAAGGACAGCCATGCGTCCGCGCGGCTTTTCCGGGCCGCGCAGGATGCTAAGGGATCGTTTTGACGGGAGAGCCTATCGATGGCGCGGACTGATGCGATCGTTCTGGGCGCGGGCATTGTTGGCGTCTCGGCCGCCCTGCATCTGGCCAGGCGCGGCCTCTCGGTCGCGCTCGTCGACCGCCGCGCGCCGGGAGAGGAGACCTCCTACGGCAATGCCGGCATCATCGAGGGCAACACCTATTTCCCGTATCCCTTTCCGCTCAAGCCGGCGGCGCTGCTGAAGATCATCTTCAAGCAGGCGCCGGAAGCCAACTACCATCTCTCGCATCTTCCAAAACTCGCGCCCTGGCTGTTCTCCTATCTGATGCATTCGCGCGGTCCGGCGATGCTCGACTTCGCGCACCGGATGCGCCCGCTCTTCGCCAATGCCGTCGCCGAGCACGAAAAGCTGATGCAGGAGGCCGGCGCCGAGAGCTATCTGCGCACGAATGGCTGGTTGAAGGTCTATCGCAGCGTGCGCGGGCTCGAGGACGCGCGGCGCGATCTCGACGTCATCGCCGCCGCCGGCATCGCTTTCGAGCCGCTCGACACCGATGCCGCGCTGGCGCTGGAGCCGGATCTCGCGCCGGTCTTCGAGCGCGCGGTGTTCTGGCCGGGCGCCGCCAGCCTGAGCAATCCGCTGGCGGTCACGCGGGCCTATGCCGAAAGGTTCAAAAAGCTCGGCGGCGTGCTGCTGGAAGGGGATGCGCGCTCGCTGCATCGCGCGGGCGACAAGTGGCGCGTCGACACCGACGAGGGCGCGGTCGATGCCGCCGCGGCCGTGATCGCGCTCGGTCCCTGGGCGCCGGACGTGCTCGATCCGCTCGGCATCAGATTGCCGCTGCTGGTCAAGCGCGGCTATCACCGCCATTTCAAGCCGGCCGGCAACAAGGGATTGTCGCGGCCGGTGCTGGACGCCGAGGTCGGCTATCTGGTGGCGCCGATGGAGCAGGGGCTGCGACTGACCACCGGTGCCGAATTCGCCGATCGCGATGCGCCCGCAACGCCGGTGCAGTTCGACCGCCTGATGCCGCAGGCGCGCGAACTCTTTCCGCTCGGCGCGCCGGTTGAGCCGGAGCCCTGGCTCGGGCGGCGTCCCTGCTTTCCGGATTCCATGCCGGTAATCGGCCGCGCGCCCGGCCAGCCGGGGCTGTGGCTGGATTACGGGCACGCGCATTGGGGACTCACCCTCGGCCCGGTCGCCGGACGTCTGCTCGCCGAAATGATGACCGGAGAGACGCCGTTCACCGATCCCAAGCCCTACGCGGCCGAACGGTTTTTGCCGTAACGATCAGCGCGGGCAGGCCCTGTGCGCGGCAGGTATGCAGCGTCTGCTGCGATGATCGCGCACGCGCTCCCGCGCCTCGGCGTCGGATGCGGCCATGATGGTGGTGACGCCGATCGCGGCGGCGGTCACGGTGCTGCCGCCGGCGGACGGGGTGAGAACAGAGAAGAGCGCGGCGGCGAAGGCGGCCTGGCGCAGACGGGACGGCAGGAACGGCATGGCGGTCTCCATAAAATATGAGGCTCCGTTCATTGGTCGCGTGCCGGCCATGGCCGGTTCAAATGTCAGGCGCGGCGCTTCACTTCGTGAAATGCATAGCGATCGCGAATGTTCGCATTGAAGAAGCGCCCCTTCGAGGGCGCCGTCTGAAACGCGGCATATACGCCCGGCGGCACGGCGTCATAGATGTATTTTCGGCCGGTCGTGAAAGTCACCAGCAGGCGCCGCGACGAAGCGTCATAGACGATGGTTCTGATCGCGGTTGAGGGCATGCCGGTCAACGCGCGGCTGCGGCTTCTGGTTCGCCTCAACGGCCGAATTTGCTGCGCCAGTCCGGCAATGCGCCGTCGAATGGCAGCGCGGTCGCCTCATGCACCCCGCGTGCAATCGCGCGCGCCAGCACATTGGCGGCGGCAATGCCGATCGCGGTGAGATCGGCGAGCGGATCCGTCAGCGGCCTGGTGCCGGTGGCGGCGGCGAACACGATGTCGCCGTCGAGCGGGGTGTGCACCGGATAGATCGCGCGCGCGAGACCGACCTGCGCCATCACCGCGAGCCGCTTGCATTGCGCCTTGGTGAGCCGGGCGTCAGTGGCGACCACCGCCGGCGTCGTGCTTTGCGGGGCGCCGCCCTTCATCCTCGGGTCCAGCGCGTTTGCCGGAAACGGCGAGGGCAGGCCGCGCCCGCCGAATTCCCTGTCCTGTTCGAACGGCGCCGCCCAGAAATGCGCGCCGTCACCGATCGTGACGCTGCCGACGGCGTTGACGGCGACCAGCGCGCCGACCGTGAATCCCTGCGCCGTGCGCGCCGAGGCCGAACCCAGCCCGCCTTTCAGGTTGACCGTGGTTGCGCCGAGGCCAGCGCCGGCGCTGCCCAGTGCGAAATCATGACCGGCCCTGGCGGCCGCCTCATAGCCGAGATCGCGATAGGGCGAAAAGCGCCCCCAGGCCTTGTCGCCGCCATTGATCAGATCGAACAGGATGGCGCCCGGCACGATCGGCACGCGTGCCTTGCCGACCGCGAAGCCGCGGCCGATTTCGGCAAGAAAGGCCTGCACGCCCGAGGTCGCATCGAGGCCGAAGGCCGAGCCGCCCGACAGGCAGATCGCGTCCACGCTTTCGACCGTCATCGCCGGGTCGAGCAGTTCGGTGTCGCGCGTTCCGGGCCCGCCGCCGCGGATGTCGACGGCGGCCGTGGCCGGCGCGTCGAACACGATCGCGGTCGTGCCGGAGGCGAGTTTCGCGTCGCCGGCATGGCCGACGCGCAGACCGGGGATGTCGGTGATGAGATTGCGCATGGATGGGACCTTTGGCCGGCGAGTGTCACGATTGCACCGCGAAGGTCAACGCTTCACGCGTCCATCACATCCCCGCCAGATCGTGCCCGCGCGCTTGCACCCCGGCCCGGGCCGTGCAAACCAGACGCCAGTCACGAGGGCTTCATGGCCGCCGATATCTCCTTTCTTGCCGCCCTGTTCGCGGGCCTGATCAGTTTCCTGTCGCCCTGCGTGCTGCCGCTGGTGCCGCCCTATCTGGTCTATCTCGCCGGCACCTCGCTGGAGCGGCTCGCCGACCAGGAGCCGGAACCGCAGGTCAAGCGCGACGCGGTGATCGCGGCCTGCCTGTTCGTGCTCGGATTTTCCACCGTCTTCGTCGCGCTCGGCGCCAGCGCCAGCCTGATCGGCGGCTTGATCCGCGCCTGGTCCGACATTCTGTCCACCATTGCCGGCATCGCCATCATCGTGATGGGCCTGCATTTTCTCGGGCTGACGCGGATTGCCTTTCTGCTGCGCGAGAAGCGGCTCGGCATGGCCAAGCCCGTGGGCCTGTGGGGCGCCTATGCCATGGGGCTCGCCTTCGCCTTCGGCTGGACGCCCTGCATCGGGCCGATCCTCGCCGCCATCCTGGCGGTGGCGGCGTCGGAGGCGACGGTGCTGAAGGGCGCCTCGCTGCTGGCGGTCTATTCGCTGGGCCTTGGCATTCCATTCGTGATCGCGGCGGTCGCGATCGAACCGTTCGCGGCGTTCCTCGCGCGCTTTCGCTCACACCTTGCGCATGTCGAGCGAGTCATGGGCGCGCTGCTGGTTTTGACCGGCATCATGTTCCTCACCGGCACCATCACCCAGATGAGCTTCTGGCTGCTGGAGACGTTTCCCGTGCTGGGCCGGATCGGATAGCGGTTACGCCGCCTCGCTGCGCTTCCATTGCGGAAAGGGATCGCGCAGCTTCTTCCATGCGTCGGTATCCATCTCCTCGCCGCCTTCGATCAGACAGGCATCGAGCCGCGCGCGCAAAGCGGCGATGTCCATGCCGGTGCCGATGAGCACGATTTCCTGCCGGCGGTCGCCGTAGAGGTCGTGCCAGTTTTCTTCCAGCGTCTTGCGCCATTGCGGATGGTTCGGCCAGCGCTGCGGCGGTACCGCCGCCCACCAGAAGCCCATCGCCTCGTTGCGCGTGATCGCGCCGGCCATGCTCAGTTCGCCGACCCAGTTCGGCCGCGTCGCCAGCCAGAAATGGCCTTTCGCGCGGATCACGCCCGGCCAGTCCGTACTGATGAAGGCGTGGAATTTCTCCGGATGGAACGGCTTGCGCGCGCGATAGACGAAACTCGAGATGCCGTACTCCTCCGTCTCCGGCACATGATCGGCGAAGCCATAGAGTTCCTTCGCCCAGATCGGATTCTGCTGCGCCTTCTCCAGATCGAAACGGCCGGTGTCGAGAATGCGCTCGGGCGCAACATGCGCAAAGTTGGTCTCGATCAGGTCGGCGCCCGGATTGAGCACGCGCACGATCTTGCGCGCCGCGTCCCGCTGCTCCGGCGTCGCGTCCTCCATCTTGTTCAGGATCACGACGTCGGCGAATTCGATCTGCTCCACCAGCAGATCGACAATCGTCCGCTGATCGTCGTCGCCGAGCGATTCACCGCGCGCGCGCAGAAAGTCCTTCGACGAATAATCCTTGAGCAGATTGGCGGCGTCCACCACTGTCACCATGGTGTCGAGCTTCGCCACCTGCGACAGGCTCTCTCCGTTCTCATCTTCGAAGTTGAAGGTGGCGGCGACCGGCAGCGGCTCGGAAATGCCGGTCGACTCGATCAGCAGATAGTCGAAACGTCCGTCCTCCGCCAGCGCGCGCACCTCTTTCAGAAGATCTTCGCGCAGCGTGCAGCAGATGCAGCCGTTGGTCATCTCCACCAGCGTCTCATTCGTCCGCGACAGGTTCGCACCGCCATTGCGGATCAGATCCGCATCGATGTTCACCTCGCTCATGTCGTTCACAATCACCGCAACCCGCAAGCCCTGTCGGTTGCTGAGGATGTGATTCATCAGCGTGGTCTTGCCGGCGCCGAGAAAGCCCGAAAGGACGGTGACGGGAAGTTTTTTCATCTGGGACCTGCGTCGGTTTTGGGGAGAAGGGGAGTGCGGCTCCCGCCGCTGGATCGGAAACGGACATGCGGCTATTGCCTGCGGGTGCTGGCGGCGTGGCCGGTGGCGATTTCGCCGCTCAGGCGTGTGAGCATGGCCGCCACCCAGTGGGGGCCATAAAGATCGACCAGGCGGGGCAGCGCCTCGCTGAACAGCGCGGCGGCGAGGGTCGGGCCGCCGATGCCGGCCTCATGCGCCCGGGCGAGGCCCGCGCGGACATGCCCGCGCGCCTCCCAGAAGCGTGGCGGCAGGACGGAAGGACTGATCTCGTCCTGCGCGGCTATCATCTCCTGGCCCAGGGGACCCATGCTGTGATCCATGCCTCAATATTCCCTGTCCCTCGCGGGTCATTCTTGTATGTTATATTATAACATAACAGTCTAGCAAGATGAGATGCGCGGGGCGTCCATCTTGACTATATTCCTATATGAATATAATCTGACCTGGCGTCGTGAGAGCGGGACGAAGAAAGGGGTGCCGTGGAGATGCGCGGCACGGCCTTTCTGGGCATGTGCGGGCAATTCCCGTGCGTGACCGGTGCGGCGCCCGCGCGCCGGCCTCGCAAGCCGGCTCCCGGGCAACGGCGGGGCTCCGCCCGAGGCCACTATTGGGCCTCTGCCAGGAGCTGGCTGATGACAGGCGGCCCCGGTCGGCCACCGTCAAAAGCGCGGCCCGCCGTCGCAGTGAAAACGCCGCGATGGTGCGTCGAGAGACGCGGCGGCCTTCGAGAGGAGGTCGTCTCTGAACGGACTTGGTTGCGTCACTCGGCGCACCATCCCCCTCTTTCATTCAAAGGGGGGAAGGAAAATGAAGGCGATCCCGGCGCCTCCAACAATACGGGCGGCGGAGCGTTGGCTGTTTGAGAATTGAATCGGACGATGAAGACCGTGCGGGCGAGGCGAACTCCCTTACCCTCCCCCTCCAGGGGAGGGTAAAGGCAAACAAAAAAGCCCGCGCTGGTGCGCGGGCTTCTCTGCGAAATGCGATGGCGGTTTACGACCGAGGCTTCGACTCGATCTCCTCGTAGGTGATCTTGCCGTCCTTGCCCTTCTTCCAGACATACATGACGTAGTCGGGACGGGTGATGTCGCCCTTCTTGTCGTAGGAGAGTTCGCCGATCACGGTCTTGAACTTCTGTCCCGACTTGATCTGCGCCGAGACCTTTTTCGGATCGAGCGACTTGGCGGCTTCCGCCGCCTGCTTGATCACTTCGACGGCCGCGTAACTGTAGAGCGTGTAGGCTTCCGGCTCGAATTTCTTGGCGCGGAACTTTTCGATCACGGCCTTCGCTTCCGCACGCTTGCGCGGATCCGGCGCAAACGTCATCAGCGTGCCTTCCACGCCCGGGCCGCCGATCGAGGCGAATTCATCCGAGGTGATGCCGTCGGCGCCCATCAGCACGGCCTTCACGCCCTGGTCGCGCATCTGGCGCACCAGCAGACCGCCTTCGGTGTGCAGGCCGCCCCAATAGACGAGGTCGGCGCCGGCCGCCTTGATCTTGGAGACGAGGGCGGAGAAATCCTTGTCGCCGATGTTGATGCCTTCATAGAGCACTTCCTTGACGCCGCCCTTGTTCATGGCCTTGCGGGTTTCGTCCGCGAGGCCCTGGCCATAGGTGGTCTTGTCATGCACCACGGCGACTTTCTTGCCCTTGAAATTCTTGATGATGTAGTCGCCGGCCACCGCGCCCTGCTGGTCGTCGCGGCCGCAGGTGCGGAAGACGTTCCACATGTTGCGTTCGGTCACGCGCGGGTTGGTCGACGCGGGCGTGATCGAGAGGATGCCGTTCTCCTGATAGACTTCGGACGAGGGCATGGTGACGCCGGAATTGAAGTGTCCGACCACGAACTTCACGCCTTCGGACGAGAACTTGTTGGCGACCGAAACGCCCTGTTTCGGATCGCCGACATCGTCGCCGGTCGAGGGCGCGATCTTCTGGCCCAGAATGCCGCCGGCGGCGTTGATGTCGGCCACCGCCTGGTCGAAGCCGTTCTTGAGCTGGGCGCCGAAGGCCGCGTTGGAGCCGGTCAGCGGTCCGGCGACGGCGAATTTGACCTGGGCCTGAGCCGGTCCCGTCAGCGCCACCGCGGTGCCGAGCGCGAGCGCTGACAACAGGCCGAACGAGGTAATCTTTGACATGCGGAACTCCCCTTGTGATCCGATTGCAGGCGCGCCGGCTGCCCGCCGGCGTCCGCTTTCCATCCAATTAAACGACAAAAATCGCCAAAGGTCAGCCGGATTCGCTTGCGACATCTGGCCCGGGCCGGCGCCGCGATTGCAGCCAGCCCTGGCGCGCATAAAGCCAGCCATATTGCGTGGCCATCTGGGCGGCGCGGGTCGTGCGAAAGCCCAGCCAGCCGAAGCCGAGGCAGATCGCCATGTCCACAAGATAATAGTGGAACGAGAGCAGGGTGCCCTCGAACAGGGCAAAATGCATGAAACGGACTGCACCCCCCAGCACCAGCATGTAGCCCGCAACCTGCCAAAGCGGCCGCCAGGTGCCCGCGATCGCCCGCCCGGACAGATAAGCGGCGCCCCCGCCCATGATCACGCTGATCAGAACAAAGAGCCCGAAGGAATCCTCTTCGTACAGGAACCTGGCGAGGTTGAAGTCCATCTACGTCTCCCGGCGCCCGCCCTCGAGATAGGCGGCGCGGATTTCCGGCCGCTGCAGCAATTCGCGGCCGCTGCCGCTCATGGTGATCTGGCCGTTGACCATCACAAAACCGCGATGCGCGAGCCGCAGGGCGTGAAAGGCATTCTGCTCGACCAGCAGCACGGTCAGCCCGGCGCGGCGGTTCAGGTCGGCGATGATGTCGAAAATCTGCCGGGCGACCAGCGGCGCGAGGCCGAGCGAGGGCTCGTCGAGCAGTAGCAGGCGCGGGCGCCCCATCAGCGCGCGGGCGATGGCGAGCATCTGTTGCTCGCCGCCCGACAGGGTGCCGCCGCGCTGAGCGAGGCGCTCCTTCAGGCGCGGGAACAGGCCGAGCACATGATCCAGGTTTTGCCCAAACAGTCCGGGCTCCGCGATGGCCGCGCCCATCTGCAGGTTTTCCAGCACCGTCATGCGCGAAAAAATGCGGCGGCCTTCCGGCGACTGCGCGATGTTCAACCGGGCGATTTCATGGGTGGGCAGGTCGGTGATGTCCTGACCGTCGAAAAAGATGCGGCCGTGATGCGCCCGCGGATTGCCGAAGATGGTCATCATCAGCGTCGACTTGCCGGCGCCGTTGGCCCCGATCAGGGTGACGATCTCGCCCTCGCGGACATCGAGATCGATGCCGCGCAGGGCGACGATGTTGCCGTAATTGGTCTGCAGACCCCGGATCGACAGCAGCACTTGCTGGGAGGGGCGGCTTTCCGGCACCGGCGCGGCCATGCTCATGACACCGGCTCCGTGATGACGCTTTCGACTTCATCCTGCTCGACGCCGAGATAGGCGGCGATCACATTCGGATCGTCGCGGATTTCGGCGCTGGTGCCTTCGGAAATCTTCACGCCGTAATCCAGCACTACGACATGGTCGGAAATTTCCATCACCACCGACATGTCGTGCTCGATGAGCAGAATCGAGGTTTTGGTTTCCTGCCGGATCGACAGCAGCAACTCGCTGAGTTCGCCGCTCTCGCGCGGGTTGAGGCCGGCGGCCGGCTCGTCGAGACACAGCAATACCGGATCGGTGCACATGGCGCGGGCGATTTCGAGGCGGCGCTGATCGCCATAGGGCAGGTCGCCGGCCGGGTCGTCGGCGCGATCGATGAGGTTGATCTTCTCCAGCCACTGGATGGCTTTCTCGGTCGCGCGATTTTCGGCATGCCGGTAAACGCCGAAACCGAGAATTCCAAGCACGGTCAGGCCCGAGGCGCGCATCAATGGGTTGTGCTGCGACACCAGCAGATTCTCCAGCACGGTCATGCCCTTGAACAGCCGAATGTTCTGGAAAGTGCGCGCCACGCGGGCGTCCTTGGTGACAAGATAATCGGGCATGCGTTCGAGCAGGAACAACCCGCCATCGGCGCGGACGCGCTTGCGCAGGGAGCTGTCTGTCAGCGCGCCAAGCTCGTCCCACATCGCCGGATCGCCGTGATGCAGCGCGATCCGTCCTTCGGTCGGCTTGTAGAAACCGGTGATGCAATTGAAGACAGTGGTCTTGCCCGCGCCATTGGGCCCGATCAGCGCGGTGATGTCGCCGTGGCGGGCGCGGAACGACAGGTCCTGGATGGCCACTAGACCGCCGAAACGCATGGTCAAATGCTCGACCTGCAGGACATCGGTCGCGCTCATCCGCGGCCTTCCTCTACAAACTTGGCGGCGACGGTCTTGCGTTCCTTCAGGAAGGCCGTCGGTTCGCGGGTCGAGATCAGGCCGCGCGGCTTCCAGATCATGATCAGCACCATGGCCAGTCCGAACAGCAGCATGCGGTACTGCGTCGGATCAAAGCCGGCGCCGAAAATCTGTTTCAGGAAATCGAGCTCGCGCAGCATCTCCGTGCCGCCGATCATCGCAAGCGCGGCGATGGCGACTCCGATCTGGCTTCCCATGCCGCCGAGCACGACGATCGACAGGATCATGGCCGATTCCGTGAAGGTGAAGGATTCCGGCGAGATGAATCCCTGCCGCGCGGCGAAGAACGATCCGGCAAATCCGCCGAACAGCGCGCCGATGCCGAAGGCGGTGAGCTTGGTGTTGGTGGTGTTGATGCCGAGCGAGCGGCAGGCGATTTCGTCCTCGCGCAGGGCCTCCCATGCGCGGCCGATCGGCAGGCGGCGCAGCCGCACGGTGACGAAGGCGGTGAGCAAGGCCAGCGCCAGAATGACGTAGTACAAAAAGATGGTGCGATAGAGCGGCGTGAATTCCAGGCCGAAGACGGCGGCGAATCCGTCCTCGTTGGCCGTGAACGGGATTCCAAAGAAGGTCGGACGCGGGATGCTGCTGATACCGGCATAGCCGCTGGTAACGTCCACCCAGTTGATCAGCACCAGGCGGATGATTTCGCCGAAGGCGAGGGTGACGATGGCGAGATAGTCGCCGCGCAGACGCAGCACCGGAAAGCCGAGCAATACGCCCCAGAAGGCGGACAGGATTCCGGCCAGCGGCAGCAGGATCCAGAACGACAGGCCGAAGGTCTTGGCGAGCAGCGCATAGGAATAGGCGCCGACAGCATAGAAGGCGACATAGCCGAGGTCGAGCAGCCCGGCGAGTCCGACCACGATGTTCAGACCCCAGCCCAGCATCACATAGATCAGAATCTGGATTCCGAAATTGTCGATCCATTTCACCGCGCCGCTGAACCCCGTGATCCAGATGACGAGTACGGGGTAGAAGACCGCGACGCCCAGCGCGAACGGTGTGAACCATTTCGCAAACGCGGCGCGCAGGGCCGCGCCTTTGAGGCTGGCGCCGGCTGGCCTGACGGCCCTGCGATGCTGGTTCCACGGCCGCACCACAAACGAAATGAACAGGCTGGCGAGCACGACCAGTCCGACGAAAATGGCCAGCAGCCACGGCCGCGTTTCGAGCGCGAGCTCGTTGCGCATGTTCTGCACGGTCTCGAAGCCGATCAGTGGCAGCAGGATCCCGAACGCGATAAGTCCTGCAATCGTGGCGTCCCTGATCGCGCGTGCGACATTCACGCCCGTTTTCGGCGCCGATGCCTGCAACGTCATGTCAGACTTTCTCGACTTCAGGCCGCCCGAGCAGTCCCTGCGGCAGGAAAATCAGCACGATCGCGAGAATGCAGAAGGCTGCGACATCCTTGTAGTCGAGCGAGAAATAGGCCGACCAGAGCGTTTCGATCATGCCGATCAGAAGCCCGCCGATCACCGCGCCCGGGATTGATCCGATGCCCCCCAGCACCGCCGCGGTGAAGGCCTTGATGCCGGGCACGAAGCCGTCGGAAAAGCTGACTACGCCATAATACATCAGGTACATCGTACCGGCCACTGCAGCGAGAGCGGCTCCGATCACGAAGGTCATGGAAATGGTGCGGTCGACATCGACGCCCAGAAGAGAGGCCATTTTCTGATCCTGCTCGCACGCACGCTGGGCGCGACCGAGCGACGTCTTGGTGACGATATACCAGAACGCGGTCAGCAGCGTCGCGGTGACGGCCCAGATAATGATCTGGCGATACGACAGGGTGACCTGATAGCCCTCGCGCTCCATGATCACGATCACGTTCTGGAAAAACGGCGGAATGGATTTGTTGCGCGGACCTTGCGCGACCTGGACAAAATTCATCAGGAAGATCGACATGCCGATCGCGGAGATCAGCGGTGCGAGGCGGAAGGATCCGCGCAACGGCCGGTAGGCGAGGCGTTCGATGGTCCAGCTTACCAGCGAGGTGACGACCATTCCCACCAGAAGAATGACGAAGAGCGACAGGAAAATGGAACTGATCCCGAGCCAGGTGGCAAGGATCAGGGCGGTGACGAGTGCGACGAAGGTCGACACCATGAAGACATCGCCATGCGCGAAATTCACCATGCCGATGATGCCGAACACCATCGTATAACCGATGGCGATCAGGCCATAGATCGATCCCAGCGTGATGCCGTTGATGATCTGCTGGATAAAGACTTCCATGAGTCCGACGCGCCTTCCCCGTTCCCCAAAATCACCTAGCGCCCGGCCGTGAGGCGGGTGAAACAGCCCGCATCGTCAGCTTTTCTTACCAGCGCCGCCCCCCACCGGCAACGCGTTCAGCTCCCCTGGCCCGGTCCGCGATGCCGCAGCGGACTTGCCCGGCCGGCCCGGCGGCGTAGATACTGCACCGGCTATGGAACCGACTACCGAGATCACGCTGCGCATCGCGTCCTTTGCGGCGATTTTCGCCGGGATGGCATTGTGGGAACTGGCAAGTCCTTGCCGCAGTCTGCTGGCAGGCCGCCGGCCGCGCTGGCCGAATAATCTCGGGATTCTCGTGGTCGACGCCCTGGCCGTGCGGCTGGTCATCCCCACGGCCGCGGTCGGCGTGGCGGTGGTTGCAGCCGAACGCGGATGGGGGTTGCTCAACCTTGTGGCGATGCCCGGGTGGCTGGCAGGGCTTGCCGGATTCCTGATTCTCGATTTCGTGATTTACGCCCAGCATTACGCATTTCACCATGTGCCGTGGCTCTGGCGGTTGCATCGGATGCATCATGCCGACCTGGATATCGATCTGACCACCGGAGTCCGTTTTCATCCCATTGAAATCCTGATCTCGATGGCGATCAAGATTGCGATCGTCCTCACTTTCGGCGTGCCGGCCATCGCGGTTCTGATCTTTGAAATCGTTCTCAATGCCACTTCGGTGTTCAATCACGGCAATGTTGCGATGCCAATCTGGCTCGATCGCGCCCTGCGTCTTATTGTGGTGACGCCCGACATGCATCGTGTGCATCACTCGGTTGTTCGTGCGGAAACTGACAGCAATTTCGGTTTCAATCTGCCGTGGTGGGATTGGTTGTTTGGAACGTACCGTGCGCAGCCCCTAGCCGGGCATCAGCGCATGACCATCGGACTGCCGATCTTTCGCCACCGTCGGGAGCTGCGCCTCGACCGGCTTTTGACGCAACCCTTCCGCAACGAAGTTCCTCCATCCGGCGGAACGACGGGGAATTGAGCAAAATTTGAGGCAAGGCTGCAACGGGACGTCGCAGACACCGATGGTCCATCGGAACGGATGTCCGTCCAGCCGCGTTATGTCGGCGGGGCTCACATCCTAGGAGCGTGCAATGGGTAACCAGCAGCAGAACAATCCCAACAATCCGAGCCAGAAGCCTGGTCAGCAGACACAGAATCCGGGCCAGGGCGGCCAGCAGCAGGGCGGTCAGAAGCCCGGACAGCAGGGCGGGCAGCAGAGTCAGAATCGCTGACGCCAGCCCGGTGCCGAGAAACGGATTTTGGACTGAAGGGGAGGCCCCGCCTGCGGCGGGGCCTCTTCGTTTGAAAGGTCATCGCATCCGTTGGCGACGCCCGCCCGCGCCATTATGCTGGTTGCATGACCACGAGCCTTCCGCTCTTTCATCTTTACGGCGACCCGCCGGACGACCAGGCATTCGATTTCATTCACGTCGAGACCATTGTCTCGCGCTCGTCGGCACATGACTGGCTGATCCGCGCCCACCGGCATCGCAACCTGTTTCAGTTCCTGCTGATCGAAAGCGGCGGCGGCGACATGATTTTTGAAGCGTCCACGATGTCGTTTGACGCGCCATCGGCTTTCATTGTGCCGCCGAACGTTGCACATGGTTTCCGCTTCCGGCCGGATATCACGAATGGCTGGATCGTCAGCTTTACGGAAGACGTTGCTGCCACAATTGGTGAGCGCGCCGGGGAGGCCGTGACGCAGTTGAAGGCGATCGCAAGCGAGCCCTGCATTCCGCTCGACAAGGAACAGGACGTCCAGCGATTGGCCGGCCTGTGCCGCGATCTTCATCAGGAGAGCTTTCTTGCGCGGGAAGGCCATCGCCTTGCGATGCGCGCTCTACTGGTGCTGATGGCGGTCGAACTTGTCCGCTTTGCCGCCAGCCGCGCGCGCACCGGCAGCGTGACTCTTGCGCCGACGGATACGACGGTCGAGGCGCTGCACCGTCTGGTGGAGGACAATTTCAGGAAGGAGCGCCAGATCGGGTTTTATGCCGGCATGCTGGCGATGACGGCGGACCGCCTGAATGACCACGTCAAACGCGCCGCCGGCGTCACGGCGGGTCACTTGATCCGGCAACGAGTTCTGACCGAGGCCAAGCGCGAACTGGTGTTTACCAACCGGGCGATCCATGACATCGCGTACGACCTCGGATTCACCGATCCATCCCACTTTGCCCGGTTTTTCCGCAAGCAGACGGCGATGACGCCGCATGATTTTCGCGCCGGGCGAATGGTAACGGAGTCCGGTCAGAGGCTGGCTTTAAGGTAAACAAATGGTTTCGATTGCAGGCGCAATTGGAACCAAACACTGTCATGACGTTCGCGCAAGTCGGGAGTTCACAAGCGGCTGCGTCCATCACGGGAGAGCGTCATGCGGTGGCTTCCGAAATCCATCCCTTTTCTTGTGACCAGCATTGCCCTTTATTTCGCTTTTTACTTCGGCATTGAGGCCGTCCGGATTCTGACATCGCCGGTGTACGGGCTCGACCACGCGGGGTTCTCGCATGTCGTGCACGGCATCGGCCGCTATATGGCGCTGGGTTCGACGGGATTGATGCAGATCGCAGCCTTTTTTGGAGCCGTGAAGCTGGCCATCGCAATGTTGTTCGCGGGGTATCTTGTCAGCCGTCTCAAGTCGCTGTTCGGACCCGAGATGGATCATGAGATTGTCGACGCGGCGGCCGTGCTGATCGTCATGGTCACGATTGTGGCAGCGACGCCGGCTCTGTTCGATGGAGCGACCAATCTGCTCGCCCAGTACCGTCTGCCGCTCTGGCTCGCGGGCCTGGCTGTCACGCTCAGCATGATCGAACGCGTGGTTGCGGATGAAAAACTTCCATTGGAGCAGAGGTCAGATACGAATTTCCCGCCCGCGATCCATGATGCGGATGTCGCGCTGCCGCCGCAACGATATGGCGTCAGCAGCCTCCGTTGGAACCATCTCCGCCGCAGCGCCAATATCAATGCCGCATGAGCATGATGCGTGAGGCAGCCGCCAGTCAGGCGGCGGCGGACTTTGCAATCGCCGCATTCACCCGCGGCATCACTTCTTCCGCCATGAGCTGCATGGAGCGTCTGGCCAGCGCGGGATCGACCCAGTCCATGCCGGCGTAGACGAGTTCCCCGAAATCCCCGATCTCCTCGCGCAAGGCGAGAATGCGGTCGACCACCTTGTTGACCGAGCCATGGATGACAAGCTGATCCATGACGAAATCGTGGGTGACTTCCTCGTCAGGCTGTTCCTTGTGCGACTTGAAGACGAACAGCCGTTTGCTGCGCGTGAGCTTGGCGTGCATCTGGTTGAAATAAAAGCGATAGGGACTGGCCTGATCGTCCCGCGCATACCGGGTCGCGGTCTGGTCATCGTCGGCCACGAAGATGTTGCGCGCGACCCGCCAGTCTTTGGTGTCGGGCTCGACGCCCACCTCGATCTTGCCCTTGCTGTAATTCTGCCAGTGCGATTTGAGGTGCATGGAAAGCAGGAAATTGGCCGAAAGCGGATGGAAATCGCGTTTGCCCATCAGCACGACACCGGGCGAGAACGGTGACAGCACGGTGCCGACAATCTCCGGCCGGGGCTGCTGGTAAGGCTTGCCCATATAGCCGACTCCCAGGTGCAGTGCGCTCGTTTTCGCGGTCGAGACCTTGAAGCGGTTGTCGGGAAAATCGATATCGTAGGGTGGCTCGCGCTCCCAAATCGCGAGGATGACGTCGATCGCCTCGGCAAAAATCTTGTTGCGGTCCTGATCCAGCATGCCCAGGACTTCGGCGTCGGAGGTCAGCGCTCCCGGGCTGATGCCGAAGATGAACCGTCCCTCGGCCAGATGGTCGAACATCGCGGCCTGCACGGCGACGAGTGCCGGGTGGTTCTGCGACAGGTTGGAAGTGCCGGTGGCCAGCTTGATCTGCTTGGTGTCTGAAATCAGCGTCGCATGAAACAGCATGCTGTTGGTGATGGCTTCGCAGCGATCGGTCAGATGCTCGCCGACAAAGGCGTCATGGAAGCCGAGCTGGTCGGCGAGGATGATCGCGGCGCGATCTTCCTTCAGCGTCTCGGTCCAGCTTCGATGCAGCGGATGCACCGGCATCGTGAAATAACCCAATCGCATTATGCTTCCTCCGCCTGTTATTTACGATGGGGCGCCCGATCGTTCGGACCGGACGCCCCACGATGATCGATCTAGCAGATCGATACCGGCCGGTCGCAAGCACGATGCATGCGTGGCAAGAATAGGTGCCGCGCAGCAGCGGAATTTTACATTCTGAAAAAAGAGGATTGCGTGTCCTTGTTCAGCGGATCGTCGTGCTGCTGAGGTCTGCGATGATGTCGCCGGCTTCCTTGAAGGCGTGGTTGGCCGCCGGCACGCCGCAATAGATCGCCTGCTGGATGATGATTTCCTTGATGTCGTCGGCGGTGAACCCGCCCTCGACCAGGGCCGCCCTGACATGCATGCGAAACTCGGCCCATTTGTCGAGCGCGAGCATGGTCCCGATCACCAGCACGCGGCGCGTGCGCTCGTCGTAATGCGGGCGCGTCCAGACTTCACCCCAAGCATAGCGTGTGATGAATTCCTGAAATTCTTCGTTGAAGGACGTCTTGCCCGCGTTGGCCCGGTCGACCCACGCATTTCCCAGCACCTGGCGGCGACGCGCCATGCCCTTGTCGTAACGGTCCGTCTCATCCATGACCATGTTCCTCGCGGCGCTATTTGGATGTGAGGAATCCGATTACGTCCTTGGCGTAAATATCGGGTTGCTCGACATTCGAAATATGCGCCGCCTCGATGATTGAGATTTTCGCGCCGGGGATTCTGGACTTGATGAATTCGCCAGCCTCGACATTGGTCGCCGGGTCGTACTTGCCGGCGATGACAAGCGTCGGCGCCTTGATGCGCGGCAGCAGATCGCGGTGGTCCATGGCGGCGATCGCCTCGCAACAGCCGACATAGCCTTCCACCGGCGTTGCCACGAACATGTCGCTCATCCATTTCATCGTGTCGGGCGACCGCTCGCGAAAGTCTTTAGTGAACCAGCGCTCCATGTTGCCGGGGACGATGGCCGCGAGACCCTTCTCGCGCACGAATTTGATGCGGTCGCTCCAGGGCGTCTTGTCGGCATAATAACAGGTGGTGTTCGAGAGGATCAGCTTCTCGATTCGGTCGGGTGCGTTGGCGCCCAGCCATTGACCGACCATCCCGCCCATCGACAGGCCGCACCAGTTGATCTTCTTGATGCCGAGTCCGTCGATGATGGCGAGGACATCGCGGCCGAGCCGCTCCATGCTGTAGGGACCCTTTGGCGCGCCAGACCGGCCGTGACCGCGGCGATCATAGCGCACGAGACGGAATTTTTCTGCGAAAGCCTTCGCTTGCGGGTCCCACATGTGGAGGTTGGTGCCGAGCGAGTTGGACAGCATCAGGACCGGCGCATTGTCCGGTCCTTCGACTTCGACGTGAAGCGGGCAGCCATCGGCATCGATCATGGGCATAGAACGTCTCCGGGATTCCAAGTGTGTTTAATTGCTATGTGCTGCCGGTGGCGGAGGCCACCAGCCGGTCGATCAGAATTTGCGCGACCCCTTGATAGCTGAGGGGATCGAACAATTTGGGAATGTCGCCGGCGGGAATTTGCGCCGTGACGCGCGCATCGGTGGCCAGTACGTCTTTCAGGCTGCGTTTTTCCGCATGCGCACGCTTGCTGGCATCCTCCACCAGCTTGTGCGCGACCGACTTGCCGAGTTTTTCGGCGAGCTTGAAAGCAACCGCTTCCGCCATGATCTGGCCGCCGGTGAGGTCGAGATTGTGTTTCATGCGCTCGACGTCGACGTCGAGACCTTCCGCGATATCCACGATGGCCGCGAGCGCGCCCGAGGTAACGAGGCAGAGCGAGGGGAAGGTCGGCCATTCCGCCGCCCAGGCGCCGGCGGCGCGTTCGTGTTCCTGGATCTCGGCCGCAAGGATGGTCGCGCACAATTGCGGCGCGATGGTCGCGGCCGCCAAGGCCGCGGCTGACGCAACCGGATTGCGCTTGTGCGGCATGGTCGAGGATCCGCCGCGGCCTTCGCCGGCCGGCTCGAACGCCTCTCCGACCTCGGTCTGCATCATCAGCGCGACATCGCGTGCGATCTTGCCGCAAGTGCCCGCCAGAATCGTCAGCGCCGCGGCAATCTCTGCTAGCCGGTCGCGGTGTGTATGCCAGGGTGCTTCGGGCAACGGCAGTTTCAGTTCGCCTGCAAGTTTGGTGGCGACATCAAGGCCACGGTCGCCGAGCGCGGCGAGCGTGCCGGCGGCGCCGCCGAATTGCAGGACCAGCGCGTCCTCGCGCAAGCGCATCAAGCGTCCGCGCGAACGCGCCAGGGCCGCGCCATAGCCGGCCAGCTTGAGTCCGAACGGCATCGGCAAAGCCTGCTGCAGCCAGGTGCGCGCCACCGTCGGCGTGTGCCGGTATTTCTCCGCCATGTTGATGAAGCCGGAAATGGCGCGGTCCATTTCGCTCACCAGCGCGTCGATCGCCGCGCGTAACTCAAGCACCAAGGCGGTATCGATGATGTCCTGGCTGGTCGCGCCCCAATGCACATAGCCGGCAGCCTCGGCACTGGCTTTCTTGACCTCGGCGGTCAGCGCCTTGACCAGAGGAATGGCCAGATTTCCCGAAGACACGGCGGCTTCGCCCAAGGCCTTGATATCGAACAGGTCGGCCCGGCAGGCTTTGGAAATCGGGCCTGCGGCGCCTGCGGGAATGACGCCCAGTGCTGCTTCCGCCCGCGCCAGGGCGGCTTCGACGTCCAGCATACGCTGCAGCCGCGCTTCGTCGGCGGTGATGGCGCGCATGGCCGCGCTCGAAAAGAGCGGCGCAAGCAGGGAGGAGGGGACGAGCGGAGAGGTCATGCCGGATGGGGTGTGAGGAGCCGGGGGCACACTAAGGGCAGAGCCGCGATCCGCCAAGTCACACGCCGTTCCCGGGGCCGCCAGACCACAGGCGCATGGCTGGGCCATTGCGGTCGGGTGTCAAATTGGTGATACCGAGCCATGTTCGACCTGACCCTCTCTTTCGACAATGGGCCGGAGCCCGAGGTGACGCCTGCGGTCCTCGATATCCTCGCACGCCGGGGGATCAAGGCGACATTTTTCGTGATCGGCCAGAAGGTCGCAAACCCGGAACGGCGGGCGCTGGCAGTGCGCGCGCACGCTGAGGGTCACTGGATCGGCAACCATTCCTGGAGTCATTCCGTGCCGCTGGGCGAACGGCCCGGCCCGGACGTGGCCGAGATGGAGATCGGCAATACCCAGCGGGTCATCGGGGATCTCGCACACGCCCATAAATATTTTCGCCCGTTCGGGGGCGGAACTCTCAGTCGCCGGTTGCTCAGTTCGGACGTGGTGGATTTTCTCAAGGCCGGCGGTTTCAGTTGCGTGCTCTGGAATTCACTTCCTCGCGACTGGGACGATCCCGAAGGCTGGGTCGACCGCGCGATCGAGCAATGTCGGAGTCAGCCTTGGAGCCTGATGGTTCTGCACGATCTGCCGACCGGCGCCATGCGGCATCTCGACCGTTTTCTGGATCGGGTCGGCGAGTTGGGGGGGCGGCTGCGGCAGGATTTCCCGCCCGATTGCATGCCGATCGTAGACGGGATAGTCGTGCGGCCGATCGACAATTATGTCGCCGCCGCTTCAAGTAAGGAGTGATCGCTCATGGCCATGACAATGACAGGGGAGGTACAACTTCCCGCCTCCCGCGACACAGTCTGGGCCAAGCTCAACGATCCGGCCACGCTGAAGGCGTGCATTCCCGGATGCGAGGACCTGAATATGCTCTCGGATCATGAATTCGAGGCGGTCGCGGTCAACAAGATCGGGCCGGTGAAGGCGAAGTTCAAAGGCCGGGTGACGTTGTCGGATCTCGATCCGCCAAATGGCTACAAGATTTCCGGTCAGGGCGATGGCGGCGTGGCCGGCTTTGCCAAGGGGGGAGCGGTTGTCAGCCTTACCGACAAGGATGGCGGCACATTGCTGACCTACAATGTGGAAGCCCAGATCGGCGGCAAGCTGGCCCAGCTTGGGCAACGGCTGATCAACGGCGCGGCCAAGAAGATGGCCGATCAGTTTTTCGAGAACTTTGCCGCCGCCGTCAAAGGCTGAGAGGTCCGCCATCTGGAACAGAGCCCACCGGTCCGTGCCGGGCCGGCCTCCGTTTCCGGAATGGGCGGCCGATTGAGCTCTTGACCGAAGCGCGGCTCGGGGTTCAGACTTGGATTGGTTCAAAACACCGAAAATTGGCTCGATTTCAGACCAAATAAATGGGTGCCGGCCCGAACGGCCCTGAAAAACGATCGTTCTTGTAAGTCCGAGGAGGAATACGATGCTTCCCGTCTCGATGACGGTGAACGGCAAGGCCGTCACCGCGACCGTCGATCCCCGCACCCTGCTGGTGCAATATCTGCGCGACAACCTGCGCCTGACCGGCACTCATGTCGGCTGCGATACCTCGCAATGCGGGGCCTGTGTCGTGCATGTCGACGGGGCCGCCCGCAAGTCCTGCACGATGTTCGCTTGGCAGGCGGAGGGCGCCAAGGTCACGACCATCGAAGGCGTCGCCAACGGCGAAAAGCTGCATCCGATGCAGGAGGCGTTCCGCGAGCATCACGGCCTGCAATGCGGCTATTGCACGCCCGGGATGATTATGTCGGCCATCGACATGGTCAATCGCAAGGGCAATGATCTCGATGACAACACCATCCGGCACGAGCTGGAAGGCAATCTCTGCCGCTGCACCGGCTACCATAACATCGTCAAGGCGATCAGCGCGGGCGCGCGCGCGATGAAAGGGTAACGCGTCGGATTGCGAAGATAAAAAAACGAAACGAGGGAGAGACCGCCATGAGTGCGACCGGAATCGGCGCGGCGGTGCGCCGCAAGGAAGACCAGCGTTTCATTACCGGCAAGGGTCACTATACCGACGACGTTTCACGGCCCGGCCAGACCTTCGCCTATTTCGTGCGCTCGCCGCACGCACATGCAAAATTGCACAGCATCGACGTCAAGGCTGCGGCGGCGATGCCGGGCATTCTCGCGGTTCTGACCGGTCAGGACCTCGCCGGCGACAAGATCGGCAATCTCATCTGCGGCTGGATGATTCACTCCAAGGACGGATCGCCGATGAAAATGGCGCCGCATCCGGCGCTGGCGGCGACCAAGGTCTGCTATGTCGGCGATCCGGTTGCGGTGGTGATCGCGGAGACGCTGGCGCAGGCGAAAGACGCGGCGGAGAAAATTGCCGTCGACTACGAAGTCCTGTCAGCGGTGACCGATCCCGCGAAGGCGAAATCGGCTGCGCAGATTCACGACGTCGCACCGAAGAACACGATCTATGAATGGCATCTCGGCGATTCGAAAGCGACCGATGCGGCGCTCGCCGCGGCAAAGCATATCACCCGGATCGATCTGACCAACAACCGGCTGGTGCCGAACGCGATGGAGCCGCGCGCGGCGCTGGCCGAATATGATTCCGGCACCGACAGCCTGACATTGTGGAACACGTCGCAGAATCCACATGTGGCGCGACTGGTGATTTCAGCCTTCGTCGGCATGGCGCCCGAACACAAGCTGCGCGTGATCGCCCCCGATGTCGGCGGCGGATTCGGTTCGAAGATTTTCATCTATCCGGAAGAAGTCGTGTGCCTATGGGCCGCGCGCCGTGTCGGGCGGCCGGTGAAATGGACTTCCGATCGCTCCGAAGCATTTCTGGCGGACGCGCATGGCCGCGATCACGTCACGCATGCCGAAATGGCCTTCGACGGCGACGGAAAGATCACTGCGCTGAAGGTCAAGACCATCGCCAATCTCGGCGGCTACATGTCGACCTTTTCGTCGTCGGTGCCGACCTATCTCTATGCCACGCTGCTGTCGGGCCAGTACGCGATCCCGAACATCTATTGCGAGGTTGACGCGGTCTATACCAACACCGTTCCGGTCGACGCCTATCGCGGCGCCGGCCGGCCGGAAGCGACCTTCGTCGTGGAGCGGCTTGTCGAAGTGGGCGCGCGCGAACTGGGTCTGGATCCGGCCGAATTGCGCAAGAGGAATTTCATCAAGAGCTTCCCGCACCAGACCCCGGTCATCATGGCGTATGATGCCGGCGATTATCTGGCATCGCTGAAAAAGGCGATGGAACTCGCGGATGTGAAGGGCTTCGGCCGGCGAAAGCGCGATGCCGCCCGCCACGGCAAGCTGCGCGGGCTGGGCTATTCCACCTATATCGAAGCCTGCGGCATTGCGCCGTCGCAAGCCGTGGGCTCGCTCGGCGCCGGTGTCGGCTTGTGGGAATCGGCCGAGGTGCGGGTCAATCCAACCGGCAGCGTGGAAGTGCTGACCGGCTGTCACCAGCACGGGCAGGGACATGAAACGACCTTTGCGCAGCTGGTGTCCGAGCGTCTGGGCATTTCAATCGATCAGGTGTCGATCGTGCATGGCGATACCGACAAGGTGCAGTTCGGAATGGGTACTTATGGCTCGCGCTCCGGCGCGGTCGGCATGTCTGCCATCGTGAAGGCGCTCGACAAGGTCGAAGCCAAGGCGAAGAAAATCGCCGCGCATGTGATGGAAGCGGCCGAAGGCGACATCGAGTTCAGGGACGGCAAGTTCACGGTCGCCGGCACCGACAAGTCGATGGCTTTCGGCGAGGTCGCGCTGGCCGCCTATGTCGGTCACAAGTTCCCGACCCAGGAGATCGAACCCGGCCTGAAAGAGGGCGCCTTCTACGATCCCACCAATTTCACCTTTCCGGCCGGCTGCCATATCTGCGAAATCGAGATCGATCAGGAAACCGGTGAAACCGAGGTTGTGAGCTGGACAGCGGTGGATGATTTCGGAACACTGATCAATCCGATGATCGTGGAAGGCCAGGTGCATGGCGGCATCGCGCAGGGCGTGGGGCAGGCCATGATCGAGCAGACGGTCTATGACAAGGACGGGCAATTGCTGAGCGGTTCGTACATGGATTATGCCATGCCGCGCGCGCATAATTTCCCGGCTTTCAAAGTCGACACAACGGAAACGAAATGCCCGTCCAATCCCTTGGGCATCAAGGGCTGCGGCGAGGCCGGAGCCATCGCCGCGCCGGCCGCGGTGATGAACGCCATCACGGATGCCCTTGGCACCGAGAAAATCGAGATGCCTGCGACGTCCATGGCGGTGTGGCGGGCGTTACAGACAATGAACCGCAATCAGGTTGCGGCGGAATAGGAGCTTTCCATGTACGCCTTCAAATTCGAACGCCCCACCACGGTGCGGCAGGCCGTCAACCTTCTTGCCAAGAATGAGGAAGGCAAGCTGCTGGCGGGCGGGCATTCGCTCATTCCGGTGATGAAGCTTCGGCTTGCCAGTCCCTCGGTGCTGATTGATCTGTCGAAGGTCGAGGGCCTTTCCGGCGTCGAGGTTACGCCGCGTTCGGTCGTGATCGGGGCGATGACCAAACACAAGGACGTCGCCAATTCGAAAGAGCTGCAAGCGGTGATGCCCGGCCTTGCGGCCGTGCCGGGTTCGATCGGCGATCCGCATGTGCGGCAGGTCGGAACCATCGGCGGCTCGCTCGCCAACAACGATCCGAATGCCGATTATCCGGCGGCGACGCTCGGTTTGGGGGCGACCATCATCACGTCGAAGCGCAAGATTCCGGCTGACGCGTATTTCAAGGGCATGTTCGAGACTGCGCTCGAACCGGACGAGATCATTACCAAGGTCTCGTTTCCGATCGCCAAGAAGGCCGCCTACCAGAAATTCAAGCACCCGGCCTCGGGCTTTGCGCTGGTCGGCGTGTTCGTCTCCAAGCGCGGCTCGGAGATTCGCGTGGCGGTGACGGGAGCCGGCGCGAACGGTGTGTTCCGGGTGCCGTCCTTCGAGGAGGCTCTGAAGAAGCGCTTTTCGCCGAAATCGCTGGAAGGTCTGACACACACGGCCGCAGGTCTGAACAGCGACATCCACGCCAGTGCGGAATATCGCGCGCATTTGATCGGTGTGATGGCGCGCCGCGCAGTGGCGGCGGCGAACGAAAAGGGCGGCGCCGAAGACTAGGCGGCCGGAGCGCGGTCGAGTTCGGCCAGCAGATCGCGCAGGTCGAGCGGCTCGCTCGGCATCTCGATCATGCCGTCGGCGCCGCGTTTCCAACTGCCTTTCGGGCGGTCCCAATAGAGTTCGATGCCGTTGTCGTCGGGGTCGCGCAGATATAACGCCTCGCTGACGCCATGGTCGGCCGCGCCGTCGAGGCGGATGCCGGCCTCGATCAGGCGCCGGAAGGCGTCGGCCAGCAGGCGGCGGGTGGGATAGAGGATCGCCACATGGTAAAGCCCGGTGGTCCCGGGCGGAGGCGGCGAGCCGCCCTGGCTTTCCCAGACATTGAGCGCGATATGGTGGTGATAGCCACCGGCCGACATGAACACGGCGCCGCCGCGCTTGCGGGTGATCTCAAAGCCCAGAATATCGCGGTAAAAGGCTAGGGCGCGGTCGAGATCGGCGACTTTCAGGTGGACATGGCCGATCCGCACCCCGGGATCGATGGTCCTGTTAGGCATATCGCTCATGCTGGCAGCCCATTCAAAGACGCAAGAGTGATGGATATGTAAGATGACGGTTACGCGCAACAAGCGGGCAAACGGCCCTCTGCGAGAGCCGGGAGCGACAGGAATCTGATGACTGCGACCAAACCTCGTTCCGTTCCGGCCTCCATCGAGGCCACGCTCGACCTGCTTAATGCCGGCCATTATGTCGCCGACCGCTCGCTAGCGACCGTGCTATTTCTGGCTCTGAAAATGGGCCGGCCGCTGTTTCTGGAAGGCGAGGCCGGGGTCGGCAAGACCGAGATCGCGAAGGTTCTGAGCGAGACGCTCGGCCGCCGGCTGATCCGCCTGCAATGCTATGAAGGCCTCGATGTCTCGGCGGCGGTCTATGAATGGAATTACGCCGCGCAGATGATCGCCATTCGTCTGGGCGAGGCCGAAGGCAACACCGACCGCGAGCGGCTGGAACACGACGTGTTTTCCGAAAAATTCCTGATCAAGCGGCCGCTGTTGCAGGCCTTGGAACCGGATGCAGCTGGAGCGCCGGTCTTGCTGATCGACGAGCTCGACCGTACCGACGAGGCGTTTGAGGCCTTCCTCCTGGAAGTGCTGGCGGATTTCCAGGTGACGATTCCTGAAATGGGCACGGTGAAGGCTGAGCGGCCGCCCATCGTGATCATCACCTCGAATCGTACCCGCGAAATCCATGACGCGTTGAAGCGGCGCTGTCTCTATCACTGGGTCGGCTATCCGAGCGCCGAGCGTGAACTCGCCATCGTGCGCGCGAGGCTGCCAGGCGTTGCCGGGACGCTGTCGCAGGAGATCGTGCATTTCGTGCAGAAGCTGCGACGCGAAGATCTGTTCAAGGCGCCGGGCGTCGCCGAGACGCTGGACTGGGCGTCCGCTCTGTCGGAACTGGATGTGGTCGCGCTCGATCCTGCGACGGTATCGGACACGCTCGGCGTGCTGCTGAAATATCAGGACGACATTGCGCGCCTCGACAGCGGCAAGGTGAAGGACATCCTCAACGACGTGCGCGCGGAACTGCGTGCGGCGGAATAGCCATGCAACAGGACGGCCGCCTCGCCGAAAATATTCTGTATTTCGCGCGTGCCCTGCGCGCCGCCGGAATCCCGGTCGGTCCCGGCGCGGTCATGGACGCGCTTGAGGCGTTGTCGGCGGCCGGCATCGGCACCAAGGACGATTTCTACTGGACGTTGCATGCGGTGTTCGTGAAGCGGCACGAGCATTCGATCTTGTTCGATCAAGCGTTTCGCATCTTCTTCCGCAAGCGCGCCTATCTCGAGCAGATGATGGCGATGATGATGCCGCAGGCGTTGGCGTCGAGCGATCCGGTGCCGCCGCCGGCCGCGCAGCGCGTACTGGAAGCGTTGTTTCCCGAGGGGCAGCGCAAAATGCCCAAGAAGGAACAGGATCTCGAGATCGATGCGCGCCTCACCGTCTCCGACCGCGAGGTGCTGGAAAAGAAGGATTTTGCCCAGATGTCGGCCGCCGAGATTGCGCAGGCCAAACAGGCGATAAAGCGGCTGGTGCTGCCGCTGGACGAGGTGCGGACCCGGCGTTTCATGGCTGCGCGTCGGGGTCATGTGATCGACATGCGACGCACCATGCGCGCCAGCATGAAGGCAGGCGGAGCGCTGATCGATCTGAAATATTTCGGCCCAAAGACGCGGCAGCCGCCGATCGTGGCGCTGCTCGATATTTCCGGCTCCATGAGCCAGTATACGCGGCTGTTTCTTCACTTTCTTCATGCCGTGACGGACGCACGCAAGCGGGTCTCGACCTTCCTGTTCGGAACGCGACTGACCAACGTCACCCGCGCGCTCAAGGAACGCGATCCTGACGACGCGCTCGCGGCCTGTTCCAGCGGCGTGCTCGACTGGTCGGGCGGCACGCGCATCGCCATCTCGATCGAGGCCTTCAACAAGCAATGGGCGCGGCGGGTGCTGGCGCAGGGCGCCATCGTCTTGCTGATCACGGACGGGCTGGAGCGCGACCCGGGCGACCGGTTGGGTTTCGAAATGGATCGGCTTCAACGCTCCTGCCGGCGGCTGATCTGGCTCAATCCTCTGTTAAGGTTTGAGGGATTCGAGGCCAAGGCGAGCGGCATCAAGGCGATGCTGCCGCATGTCGACGAATTGCGCGCGATCCACAATCTGGACTCGATGGCGGATCTCTGCGCCGCGCTGTCGGTGGATCATAGGCGCCTCGATGAGTCGAAAAACTGGTTGAGGAAGATCGCGTGATGCCTGAACATTTGCGAACAAGGGTCTGATCATGGATTCAAAATTGCTCGCGCGCGATGAGGATATCCTCAAGGCAGCGGAGGACTGGCGCAAGGCCGGACGCGGGGTGGCGCTTGCGACGGTGGTCGAGACCTGGGGCTCGGCGCCGCGGCCGGTCGGCTCCAATCTGGTGATCGACGAGGAGGGCAATTTCCTCGGCTCGGTGTCGGGCGGCTGCGTTGAAGGTGCGGTGGTGACCGAAGCTCTGGATGTGATCGGCAGCGGCAAGCCGAAGACGCTGGAATTCGGCGTTGCCGACGAGACAGCCTGGAAAGTGGGACTGTCTTGCGGAGGCACCATCCGGGTCTATGTCGAGAAAGTGGAGTAGTCTGCTTTGCGCCTCGATATTCTTTCAGCATTGAACGCCGAACGCGCCGCGCGGCGCGCTGTGGTCATCGTCACCGATGTATCCGGAGGACACCAGCGTCTGGTAAGAGGCTCCGACGCAAGGAATGACCCACTCGCCGATCTGCTGGACAAGCATCTGCGCAGCGGCAAGAGCGGCATGGAGGAAACGCCGCAGGGCAGGGTATTCCTGACCGTGCATGTGCCGCCGCCGCGGCTGGTCATTACCGGCGCCGTGCATATCAGTCAGGCGCTGGCGCCCATGGCCAGGCTGCTGGGATATGATGTGATTATTGTCGACCCGCGCACGGCCTTCGCGACCCCCGAGCGGTTCCCCGACGTGAAGGTGCTGGCGCAATGGCCGGACCAGGCGCTGCCGCCGCTGAACATCGATCGCTACACCGCTTTCGTCGCACTGACCCACGATCCGAAGATCGACGATCCGGCGCTGATGCACGCATTGTCGCGGGACTGTTTTTACATCGGCGCGCTGGGATCGAAAAAAACGCATGGGCGACGGCTTGAGCGGCTGAAGGAGCAGGGCATCAGCGATAGCCAACTGGCCCGTATTCATGCGCCGATCGGCCTGTCCATCGGCGCCGTCTCGCCGCCCGAAATCGCGGTGTCGATCGTGGCGGAAATCACCGCCGGGCTGCGCCAGCCGCCGGAGGCGCGGGCATGAAGTTCGGTCCCGTCTCACCGGCTGATGCCCTGGGTGCCACGGCGGTACACAGCATCCGCAAGGGCGGCTTTGTGCTGAAAAAGGGGACGGTGATCAGTTCTGCCGAAATCGCGGCCCTGCAGGCAGCCGGTGTCGCGGAAGTCGTGGTCGCGCGGCTGGAGACCGGAGACGTGTCGGAAGACATCGCGGCTGCCGAGATCGCGTCTGCCGTCGCGGGCCCACATGTGCAAGCCGATCGCGCCTTTACCGGCCGCTGCAATTTATTTGCGCAGTCCCCTGGCGTACTGGTGATCGAAAGGAACGCCGTCGACGCATTGAACCGGATCGATGAGGCCATAACCTTCGCCACCTTGCCGGCCTGCAAGCCTGTGGTCGAAGGTGAAATGATCGCGACCGTGAAGATCATTCCCTTTGCCGTCGGCAAGATTGCAAGGGAGCGCGCGCTGGCGGTTGCAGCGAATGCGAGGCCGTTGGTCCGGGTCGCACCGTATAAGATCAGGCAGGTCGGAATCATTTCGACGCTGCTGCCCGGTCTGTCCGACAAGGTGGTTGAGAAGACGCTGAAGATCACGGCCGACCGGCTCGCGCCGGCGGGAGCGACGATCGTCGCAGACAAGCGCGTGCCGCATGATCAGGCGGTATTGTCCAAGGCCATCGACGACGTCCTGCGCGCCGGCGCGGAACTCGTGATCGTGTTCGGCGCCTCGGCCATCGCCGACCGCCGTGACGTGATTCCCGCAGCGATCGAGGAGGCCGGCGGGCAGATCGAGCATTTCGGCATGCCGGTCGATCCCGGCAACCTCATGCTGATCGGACAGGCACAAGGCCGTCCTGTCCTGGGCGCGCCGGGCTGCGCACGCTCGCCGAAGGAAAACGGGTTTGACTGGATCCTGATGCGCTTGCTCGCCGGCCTGCCGGTGTCCCGTGCCGACATCACAGGCATGGGAGTGGGCGGCCTGCTCATGGAAATCGTCACCCGGCCGCAACCGCGCGACGAGCCGGTGGTGGCGGAGCAGGGGCGTATCGCCGCCGTGGTTCTGGCGGCCGGCCGCTCGACCCGCATGGGCGGTCCCAACAAGTTGCTGGCGGAGATCAACGGGCGTCCGCTGGTGCGCATTGCCGTCGACGAGGCGCTGGCATCGCGCGCGAGTCTGGTGGTGGTTGTCACCGGCCACCAGAAGGATCGCGTTGAAGATGCGCTCACGGGACTGAAAATCGATTGCGTGCACAATCCCGACTACGCCAATGGCCTGTCGACGTCATTGCGCACGGGATTGGCGGTGCTTCCGGCCGATATCGATGGCGCGGTGGTGTTGCTGGCCGACATGCCGCAGGTCGATGCCGCGCTGATCGACCGTCTGATCGCCGCTTTCGATCCCTCGAAAGGCGCGCTCGCCGTGGTGCCGACCATCGAGGGACGGCGCGGCAACCCGGTTCTGTGGTCGCGGCGTTTCTTTCCCGAACTGATGGCGCTGGAGGGGGATGTCGGCGCCCGCCATCTGATCGGCCAGTATGCGGAAGCGGTGGTGGAGGTGCCGGTTGCGGGGAGGGGGGCATTGGCCGATGTCGATACCCCCGATGCCCTGCGCGCGGCCAAGGCCGAACTGGAACGGGGCTAAGCTCACCTCCGGGAATCGATATAAAATATTGAAATAACAGTATTATTTACAGCCAACTTAACGCTGAGCAAGGCCGGCTTGTAATTTGCCGGCACCCAAAATATGACTGACCAGTCAGTCATATTGTCAGAGGCATCGATGCCCTCCGGGCGCCGCGCAAAATCTGGAATGGAACGACGGGGCGCCGCTGCATCCGCGCCCCGCGGATCCGATCGTGCGGCGCAAAGCGCGGCGCGGCGTGACGCCATTCTGAAAGCGGCGCTCGACGAATTCTCCGCCGGAGGTTTTGCCGCGACCCGTCTGGACGATGTCGCACGCCGTGCCGGCGTTGCAAAAGGCACGATCTATCTGCATTTCCAGGACAAGGAGGCGTTGTTCCAGGAGATCGTGCGCTCGATGCTGACCCCGCTGGTCGGCAATCTGGAAGCCTTGCGCGAAATGGACATGCCGTTCCGGATCGTCGCGGAGCAGATCGTGAATCTGTTCGTCAGCGAGGTGCTGGAAACCGACGGCAAGAACATCATACGGCTCATGATCGCGGAAGGTCCGCGCTTTCCGAAAATTGCGGAGTTTCACTATCGCGAGGTGGTCAGCCGCGTGATGGCCGCGATGCGGGCCATTCTTCAGCGCGCGGTCGAGCGCGGCGAGATCCGGCACGCCGCGTTGGCGCAGTTTCCGCAATTGCTGTTCGCGCCCGCGTTGATGACGATCATCTGGAATAGCCTGTTTGACCGCTTTGCACCGCTCGACGCCCGTGCGTTGCTGCGTGCCCATATCGACATTCTTCTTTCTGAAAGGAACTTGCCATGACCCGGCATTATTGCGCCGGAATTTCTCTTGTCGTGCTCGCGCTGTTGCTCGGCGCCTGCGGCAAGACGAACGAGAATATCTTTCAAGGCTGGATCGAGGCCGATTTCATCTTTGTCAGCCCGGATGAACAGGGCCGCGTCGAGGAACTGAAGGTGCGGGAAGGTGACCAGGTCGAGAAGGGGGCGTTGCTGTTCACACTTGATTCCGATCTGCAGCGTTCTGATCTCGGTGTGGCGGAAGCGGCCCATACCGGAGCTAGGCAAAATTTTGAGCGCGCGCAGGCGTTGTTGAGGACAACGGCCGGAACGCAAAAGGCGTTTGACGATACCCAGGCAGCCTATCGCGACGCCGAAGCGCGGCTCAACGCTGCGCAGACGCGGCTGGCGCGCCGGAAGGCTTTCAGCCCCGCCGCCGGAATCGTGCACCAGATCTATTACCGGCCCGGCGAGACGGCACCGGCCAGCAAGCCGGTGATCGCCTTGTTGCCGCCCGGCAATATCAAAGTGCGGTTTTTCGTTCCGGAAGGCATGCTTCCGCGCATCGCGATCGGCGACAAGGTGGACGTGTCCTGCGACGGTTGCGGACCCGCGCTTGCGGCCAATATCAGCTTCATTTCCCGCAATGCCGAATTCACTCCGCCGGTGATCTATTCGCTCGAGGAGCGCAACAAGCTGGTCTATCTGGTCGAGGCGCGAACCGAGAAAGTGGACTCGCTGCGGGTCGGCCAGCCCGTCGATGTCACTGTATTTCCGCGCGAGACGGCAAAGTGACCGTGGCGGCTGACATCGCAATCGACGTGCATGGATTGACCAAGTCCTTCGACGGACGGGTGGTCGTGCGCGACCTGTCGATGCAGGTGAAGCGCGGTTCGATTTACGGATTCCTGGGCCCGAACGGTTCCGGCAAGACCACGACCATCCGCATGCTGTGCGGGTTGCTGACGCCGGACAAGGGCGACGGAACGTGTCTCGGCTACGACATCCGCACCGAAGCCGACAAGATCAAGCTGCGCGTCGGCTATATGACACAGCGGTTCAGCCTGTATCAGGATCTGTCGGTGCGGGAGAATCTGGAATTCGTCGCTCGGCTCTACGGGATACCTGATCCGGTCGGCGCCGCGCGCGCCATGATACAGCGGCTCGGCCTTCAGGGCCGCGAGGAGCAACTGGCCGGCTCGCTGTCGGGCGGCTGGAAGCAGCGGCTGGCGCTTGGCGCCTGCACTCTGCCCAATCCGCAATTGCTGCTGCTTGACGAGCCGACGGCCGGCGTTGATCCCAAGGCGCGGCGCGAATTCTGGAACGAGATCCATGCGCTTGCCGCGGAGGGGCTCACCGTGCTGGTGTCCACGCATTACATGGACGAGGCCGAGCGCTGCCACGAGATTGCTTACATCGCGTATGGCGAGTTGCTGGTGCATGGCACGGTCGAGGACGTGATCGAGCACTCCGCACTGGTCACCTATACCGTCAGCGGCGAAGACCTGAATGGTCTGCTGCACGAGCTGGCCGGCAAGCCGGGCATCGACATGGCGGCGCCGTTCGGGACCAGTCTGCATGTGTCGGGACGGGACGCGGCTGCGCTGGACGCCGCGATCGCACCGTTTCGAAGCAGGAAGGGACTGGTCTGGGCCAAATCCGAGCCTTCGCTGGAAGACGTGTTCATCGATCTGATGAGCCGAGCCAGGGATAATTTCCAGTGAGCGCGCGCGAGCCCAACATTTCCAGCGGATTCTGGCGCCGCACCACTGCGATGCTGATCAAGGAGTTCATCCAGTTGCGGCGCGACCGGGTGTCCTTTGCGATGATCGTGATGATCCCGCTGATGCAACTGGTGCTGTTCGGCTATGCCATCAATACCACGCCGCGCGACCTGCCGACGGCCGTGTTGTTGCAGGAAAGCAGCGACCTTGGGCGCTCGATCCTGAAGGCGCTGGAAAATACCCGCTATTTCAAGATCACCCATCAGGTGACGGACGAGGCTGAATTCGATCGGCTGATCCAGTCCGGAAACGTCCTGTTCGGGGTGGAGATTCCGCGCGGCTTTGAGCGCGCGCTACGGCGCGGAGAGAAACCCGCTCTGCTGGTGGCCGCCGACGCCACCGATCCGGTTGCGGCGGGTTCGGCGCTGGGAGCGCTCAATCAGGTAGTGCGCACGGCCTTGCAGAATGACCGCGCCGTGCCGGATGCCGGTGCCCCGTCTTTCGAGATACGCCAGCATGCCCGCTACAATCCGGCGGCAGAGACCGCTTTGAATATCGTGCCGGGGCTGGTCGGCACGATTTTGACCATGACCATGCTGATCTTCACCGCCTTGTCGGTGACGCGCGAGATCGAGCGCGGCACCATGGAAAGCCTGCTCTCCATGCCGATCACGCCGATCGAGATCATGCTCGGCAAGATCGTGCCCTATATCATCGTGGGCTTTGTGCAGGCGGCGCTGATCGTAGGCACCGGCATCCTGCTGTTCGGTGTGCCTGTTTTGGGCAGCCTGTGGCTGTTGGCTGCACTGAGTACATTGTTCATCGCCACCAATCTGTCGGTCGGTTACACCTTCTCGACGGTGGCGCAGAACCAGTTGCAGGCCGTGCAGATGTCCATGATGTTCTTTCTGCCGAACATCCTGCTGTCGGGATTCATGTTTCCCTTTGCCGGCATGCCGACCTGGGCGCAATGGATCGGCGAGGCGTTGCCGCTGACCCATTACATCCGGATCGTGCGCGCGATCATGCTGAAGGGATCGACGCTGGCCGAGCTGCATTACGATGCAATCGCGCTGTTTTTCCTCATGCTCGTGGCCATGACGATCGCGGTCACGCGGTTCCGGCGCACCCTCGACTAGGTCAGCGCCGCACCAGAACGCCGAGGCGTCCATACAAGCCGTCGCGGTCGTCATTGTCGAATGTCCAGCCGAGTGCGGCTGACCATTCGAGATCATTGGTCTTCAGCCCGGTGACGTGGAGCCCGACCCGGAATTGGCTGTATTCCTCGCCGCTGGCAAAGCCGCCGATTTCGGGCCCGACATGAAAATCGGCAGGAATGCGCCACCCAGCCGCGAGGCGGGCGGAGTAGCTCGACCCCACCGAAGAGACCGATATATTTGCGGCGATCATTGAAAGCGGAGTCGGTTCGAACCACAGATCCAGACTTGCACGGACACCGTAGTTGGTGCCGTGCAAGGAGTTGGCAGGATCGTCGGGCGTCAGGCGGTGGTGTTGCAAATCCAGTCCGGCGAAAATCGAAACCGTGAGCCGGTCTTTTTGAAAACGCCATCCCGGCATTAGAAACGCGACGACCTGATGACCGGTTACGGCTGTGTTGCCGAGTGCGCCGGAAACGTAGCGATACTGGCCGCCGCCGAGCAGCATCTTCAGCGTGAAGCCTTGATGATCGAGTCCACGTGGTGACCAGAGCAATCCGCCATGCGAGAAGGATCCGTGCCGCCACAAATCTCCGCCCGAGAAGAACAGAACGGTCTTCTCGTCGTCGATCTCGATATCGGCCGACGCGGCACCGACGCCAACGCTGCTTGTGATCGCCCCGAGCAGGCATGCCCGGGCGAAGCTCCCGACGCGACGCATGTACAGAACCCACACAATTGCGGGTCGGCAGGATACGCAGCCACATCCCTCGGTTGAATTTACCGGATCATGGGTTGTATCCGCCACTGTAAAATTGCGGGGTTATTGCGGGTAAGCAGCGGTTCTGGCGATCAACCGCTTGGGCGGGTGCCCGAAATTGCGGCGGATCATGGCCGAGAAGGCGCTTGGGCTGGCGTAGCCCACGGATGCGGCCACGGATGACACGGATGATCCGGTTGCGAGCCGTGCCAAACCGTCGATCCCGCGCAGCCGGGCGCGCCATTCGGCGAAGCTGAAGCCGGTTTCGGCCCGGAACAGCCTTGCCAGCGTCCGGCGGCTGGCGCCGGCGATGGCTGTCCAGTCGTCAAGACTTTGATCGTTATCGGGATTTTCCAGCAGGATGCGGGCGACGCGCAACGCGCGAGGATCGCGCGGCATGGGAACCGCGAGCTTGCGGTCCTGCATGTGTCTCAACTCGGTCAGGATCAGTTGCGCGATCAAACCGCCGCGCCCGGCTTCGTCGTAGTCGAGCGGTTCTTCGAGGGCGGACAGGATGAGTTCGTGCAGCAATCCGCTGATCTCGATCAGCGTGGGCTTCTCCGGCAGCCCTTTGCAGATATCGTCGTCGATATAGACCGTGCGCATTTCGAGATGCCCGCGCATCACCATGCTGTGCGGGTGCTGCGGGGGCATCCAGAGGGCGAGCGCCGGGGGCACGAGCCAGGCCGCATTGGCGGTCTCGATCCGCATGACCCCCGTCATGGCGTGAATAAGCTGGCCGCGGCGGTGGATGTGGAGCGGGATGCTGTCGCCGTCCCGCCAGGCCTTGGCCATGGCGGCCACGGGGCGGGGGGCGTCGTCCAGGTTTCTGCGGTATTCCGGACGCATGCATTTTGGCCTGTTCGCGACGAAATTCGACCGAACATCGCGTTTTGGCAAGGGTATATTTTTGGCTGAGTTTCCACCGATTCCGGCTTGGACCGACATGACGACAGCTTCGACAAGCGCCGAAAATGGCCTTTCCCGCGACAAACGGGTGTCGATCGGCTTCCTGAACTGGGCGCACGCCCTCGATCACTACGTAATGCTGATTTTCCCGACGGTGGTGATCGGGCTGGAGGCGGTCTATGGCCGCAGCTACGGCGAACTGATCGCGCTTTCCACGGCGTCCTTCATCGCCTTCGGGGTGTTCTCGCTGCCGGCGGGATGGCTCGCGGATCACTGGAGCCGCCGCAACATCATGGCGGTGTTCTTTATCGGTTGCGGCGTGTCGCTGGTTGCGGCCAGCGCATCGCCGAATGTTTATCTACTGGCCGCCGCGCTCGCCGCGCTCGGCATGTTTGCCTCGATCTATCATCCCGTCGGCATGGCGATGCTGATCGAAGCCTCGCAGGCGCGAGGCCGCGTGCTCGCTTTCAACGGCGTGTGCGGCAATCTCGGTGCGGCGCTCGCCGCCGGCATGACGGCGTTTATCGTCTCCTATTTCGGCTGGCGCATGGCGTTTGCCGTGCCTGCCGTGATCTGCATCGCGACCGGCTTTGTTTATCTCTGGACGGTGCCCGACGATCACCATCACACCGCAAGCCGCAAATCGGCGCCCGATGTCCGGCTGAGCAACAGGGCCGCGGCCACCATGTTCGGGTTGTTCATCCTGATCGCGCTAGGGGCAGGGCTCGCCTTCAATGTGATCTCGGTGGCCTTGCCGAAACTGATCGATGAGCGTGTCGGCCACGACATTTCGCTCATGGTGGTCGGGAGTCTGGCCACTGCTGTGTTCATGGTCGGAGCGCTTGCGCAGCTGGCGATGGGGCGGCTGGTGGAGCGCATGACGCCGACTGTTCTTCTCACGCTGATCACCGCGACGCTGTTTATCGGTGTGTACTGGTCGGTTCATGCCAGCGGTGCCGTTCTGATGGCGGCGTTGGCGGTGGCCATGATCGGTCTGTATGGACAGGTGACGGTCAACGACGTGGTGATCGCACGCTACACCGCCGATGCCTGGCGCGGCCGTGTCTACGCCGTGCGCTATTTTCTGGTGTTTATCTCCTCGGGTGCGGCGGTGGCTTCGATCGCCTATCTGCACGCACGCGGAGGATTTGATCTGGTTCTGCTGGTGACCGCGGGAATCTGCTTCATGTTTTTCGCTGCGACGGTCGGCGTCGCGCTGTTGGTGGCCGGTGTAGACGGCCGCAAACGCCCGGCGGTGCTGGCAGAGTGAAGTTGCGCTCCGCGCAACTATGCCAGGGCTTTCGGCCGTGCCGCCAGCTCGCCTTCCAGCCGCGCGATATTCTCGAACAGGCGCTTGCTGGTCAGCTTGAGGAAGCTCAGCCCGAATTCGGGATTCTGGAAGTAAAGTTCTTCGAACTTCTCGTAAGACAGCGCGAGGACCTCGCCATCTTCCAGCGATACGAGGCTCAGGGTGCGCACCCCGTCGGGCTGCAGCAGGCCCAGTTCTCCGACCACGGCACCGGGCTCCAGTTCGCGGTTGATTTCCTGCAGCACAAAACGGCCGGAGACGATCAGATACATAGCTTCCGCAAGATCGCCTTTGCGGAACAGGGTCTGGCCGGGCTTGATTCGCCGCTTTGTCATGAAAGGCTGCAGCCAGGTCATGTCGAGATCGGACCGGCTGGCGCGTTTGGTGCGCCGGATCAATTCCCGCATTTCATGCAGGCGATACAGATTGAGTGGCAGCACGATGCAATTCAGGATCAGCGTCGGAAAAATCCCCGCCAGCGACGCATAGATCAGGAAGAAGACATTGGTGGTGATTCCCACAACCCGGAGCGGGATCATGGTTTTCATCCAGTATTGCAACACGGTCAGGACGACCCCGATCGCGGCTGCGACCTGGGCGATATGTTCAAAATCCATCCTGTCCTCCGCATGCTGCGAAAAGCCGACACCGACGCCGACGCTGAATCGGCGTCACAGTGTCGATTGTAGCGGCCTGCGAGGCAATACGATGAAGGCGGATGAAAGGGATCCGGAGGCGGCGGGTCCTGGAGAAATCTGGCGGATGCGCACCCGCCGGCCTTCCCATCGTCCCGGCGCTGGTGCTAGGAATTGAGCAGGGACCGACAGACGTGATCAGTTTCAAGCATCTCAGGCGCAAAAGCCGGCCGTGGATCGCCATGATCGCGGCCTATGCCGTGGCGTTGCAGATGCTGCTGACAGCCGCGGTCGCGAGCCAGGCGGTCGCGGCGTCGCCAGGGACCAATCCCTTCCTGATTTGCTATGGCGCCGGAAATACTGGCACCGACAGTCCGGACGGACAGACGCCATTGCACAAGACGCATTGCGTCCTGTGTACAATAGCGGCGTCAGATACAGCGGTATTGCCGCAAATCGAGGCCACGCCAACCTATGCGGGCGCCGGCGCAGCGCCGAAACCCCGAATCGAATTCGGTTTCTTTCCAGTCGCGCCGCCCAATCCCCGGCTTTCGCAAGGACCTCCCCAGATCGCGTGATCCGCGCCGTTCCTCACAGAACGGTTCCTTGTTCACGTTGTCTGGAGACTTCTTATGAAGCTGTTTTTTAATGCGGCTGGTTTCGCGTCTTCCTTTGTTCTCGCTGGCTTTGTGCTGGCTTCAAGCCCGGCTGTTGCGCATGTCACGCTGGAGGTGCGCGAGGCGAAAGCCGGCGCGCCCTACAAGGCGACGCTGCGGGTACCACATGGCTGCGACGGCACCGCGACCCTGAAGGTGAAGGCGCAGATTCCGGAAGGCGTCATCGCGGTGAAGCCGATGCCGAAAGCCGGCTGGCAGGTCGACACCGTTAGGGGGGCCTATGCCAAGACCTATCCCTATTATCACGGCGCGAAATTGTCGGAGGGCGTGAAGGAAATCGCCTGGACGGGCAAGCTCGCCGACGAGCATTTCGATGAATTCGTGTTCTCGGGTTTCCTCGCCGCCGATCTGCCGGCTGGCCGGATCTATTTCCAGGTGACGCAGGAATGCGAGAAGGGCGACATGCGCTGGAGCGAGATTCCGGCGGCCGGGCGGGATTCGCATGCGCTGAAAGCGCCGGCTCCTGCGCTTGTGATCCTAGCGCAGCATGCCGCACCGAGCGCCGCTGCGCAGAGCTTCAAGGCCGGTGCGCTGACGATCGAGGCGCCGTGGATTCGCGCCACGCCGGGCGGCGCCAGGATCGCCGGCGGCTACATGAAGATCACCAACGCCGGAAAGGATGCCGACCGGCTGGTGGGCGGCACGTTCCCCGTTGCCGGACGCTTCGAGGTGCATGAAATGTCGATGGACGGCGGCGTGATGAAAATGCGCGAGCTGGCCAAGGGGCTGGAAATTAAGCCGGGGGAGAGCGTCGAGCTGAAGCCCGGCGGCTACCATGTGATGTTCATGGATCTGAAACGAGGTCTGAAGGAAGGCGAGACCTACAAGGGCACGCTGGTGTTCGAGAAGGCCGGAAAAGTCGAGATCGAATACAAGATCGGGCCGATCGGCGGCGGCGCGCCGAAGGCGGGCGGACATTCGCATCACTGAGCGCGCGGCCGATCCTGTCGGGAAATCAACGGGATCGGCCACCGTTTCACGTGAAAATATTCCTAATCCGCTGATCTCGGGCGAGCGAATGGCCGTGCGCCGTCGGCCGCAAAACATCGCCTGTCATGCTCGTAGAACACGGCATCCTCGTGCGCGAGCACCGGGTTTCTCCAAGTGAGCATCGCATTCTCGCGCGCGAGCATCGCGTTGCGCGCGGCGAGGATCGATATGGATGCATGACTGAATGACGGACATGATCTGCCGGGGTCCATCGGCCGACGCGATCACGTGAGCCGCGACCGCCGCCGTCACTTCAGCCGTTCGATCAGCGCCATGGCGGCCGCTGGCATGCGGACCTTGGCTTCGTGGATGAAATAGATGAAGACATCGCGCGGCTGTTTTTTCGGTTTTGATCTTTCGTCGATCACCGGCAGGTCGGCGGGCGCGCCGCCCTTGGCCCAGAGTTTTGCGCGCGCCGCCCAGGCATCGAGCGCTTTTGGCGGGTAGCCGGTGGCCAGTTTCTCCTGGCCCTTCTGCAGGCGCGCATAGACAAAGTCGCCGGTGATGTCGGCGATGGCCGGATAGCTCGCGTGCTCGGCAAAGACCACCGGCGTGTCGAACTTCCGGAGCAGGGCGACGAAGTCCGGCATGCGGAAACTGTCATGCCGCACTTCGACCACATGACGCAGCTTTTGCTGGTCGAGCTTTCCGGGCAGCAATTCCAGAAACTTGCCGAAATCCGCGGCATCGAATTTTTTTGCCGGCGCGAATTGCCAGAGCAGGGGGCCGAGCTTTTCGCCGAGTTCGGCGATGCCCGAGTCAAGAAACCGCTGGATGGAATCGCCGGCTTCCGCCAGCACCCGCCGGTTGGTGGCGAAGCGCGGCCCCTTGAGCGAGAAGACGAAGCCGTCCGGCACCTCGCCCGCCCATTTGCGGAAGGTCGCGGGTTTCTGCGAGCCGTAGAAGGTCGCGTTGATCTCGATCGAGGTCAGGCGCTCGCCCGCGTAGCGCAGTTCCTGCGCCTGCGGCAGCCCTTTTGGATAGAACACGCCGCGCCACGGCGCGTAATTCCAGCCGCCGATGCCGGTCAGAATGCGTCCCTGCGATGTCGGCATCGGGTTTTTTCCGGCGGCGGTTACGGCCGGCGCCTTGCGCCGGATCAATGCGATGGGGGCGGATCGTGACACAAAAGCTGCGCCCGCCGGGCCATACCTTGTAGCGACTCAGCGGACGCAGCTAAATGCCCGTCCTTTCATCCGAGCGAGGAAAATGCCCATGCGTTTATCGATTCTCGTTGCGGCCGCGACCGCCGCCATCCTGGCCATGCCGTCGACCGCGCAGGCCCAGCGCGTGCGCGCCGGCGTGCTGACCTGCAACCTCGATCCGACCATCGGCCTGATTGTCGGCTCGCAGCAGCAGGCGAGCTGCGTGTTCGACCCGAGCCGGCCGGGCGCCCCGAACGAGCGCTACAGCGCCACGCTCAGCCGCATCGGCCTCGATCTCGGCGTGCGCGCCGGCGGCGTGCTGGTCTGGGGCGTGTTCGCGGCGACGTCGAAGCTGCCGCCGCGCACGCTCGCCGGCACCTATGTCGGCGCGGCCGGCGACGCCTCGATCGGCGTCGGCGCGGGCGCCAATGTGCTGGTCGGCGGCTCCAACCGCTCGGTCTCGTTGCAGCCCTTGTCGCTGTCGGGCGAACTCGGCGTGAACCTGGCGCTGGGCGTCGCGGGATTGAGGCTGTGGTAATTCACTTTCAGTTCTGAGAAAGCAAAAGGCCCGGGATCGCTCCCGGGCCTTCTTTATTGTCGAGTAGGCGACGGACTTAGAAGTCCATTCCTCCCATGCCGCCGCCCGCCTGAAATCGGCAAAGCCGATTTCAGATTCTTTACATTTGCCGGGCTGCGGCAAAGAAAAAGGGGCCGCTTACGCGGCCCCTTCGCATTTCGAAATGTGCGGTTGGACTTAGAAGTCCATTCCTCCCATGCCGCCGCCCGGCATGGCCGGGGCCGATCCGCCCTTCTTGGGCAGTTCGGCGACCATGGCTTCGGTCGTGATCAAGAGGCCCGCGACAGACGCGGCGTTCTGGATCGCGGCGCGCACGACCTTGGTCGGGTCGATGATGCCCTTGGTGAGCATGTTGCCATACTCGGCATTCTGGGCGTCGAAGCCGTAGGAATACTGATCCTTCTCCAGCACCTTGCCGACGATGACGGAACCGTCTTCACCGGCATTCAGCGCGATCTGGCGGGCCGGCGCGGACAGCGCCTTGCGCACGATCTCGACGCCGGTCTTCTGGTCGTCGTTCTGGGTGCGGAGCTTTTTCAGGGCTTCCGAAGCACGGAGCAGGGCGACGCCGCCGCCCGGCAGGATGCCTTCCTCGACCGCGGCGCGGGTGGCGTGCATCGCGTCGTCGACGCGATCCTTGCGCTCCTTCACCTCGATCTCGGTCGCACCGCCGACGCGGATCACCGCGACGCCGCCCGCGAGCTTGGCCAGACGCTCCTGCAGCTTTTCACGGTCATAGTCCGAGGTGGTCTCCTCGATCTGCGCCTTGATCTGCGACACGCGCGCCTCGATGTCGGCCTTCTTGCCGGCGCCGTTGACGATCGTGGTGTTTTCCTTCTCGATGATGATCTTCTTGGAACGGCCCAGCATGGCGAGGGTGACGTTCTCAAGCTTGATGCCGAGATCTTCCGAGATCGCCTGGCCGCCGGTCAGGATCGCGATGTCCTGCAGCATGGCCTTGCGGCGGTCGCCGAAGCCCGGCGCCTTGACGGCGGCAACCTTGAGGCCGCCGCGCAGCTTGTTGACCACGAGGGTGGCGAGCGCTTCGCCTTCCACTTCCTCGGCGATGATGACCAGCGGCTTGCCGGTCTGCACCACGGCCTCGAGCAGCGGCAGGAGTTCCTGCAGGCCCGACAGCTTCTTTTCATAGACGAGGATGTAGGCGTCATCGAACTCGACGCGCATCTTGTCGGCGTTGGTGATGAAGTAGGGCGAGATATAGCCGCGATCGAACTGCATGCCCTCGACGATGTCGAGTTCGGTCTCCAGGCTCTTGGCCTCTTCAACCGTGATCACGCCTTCGTTGCCGACCTTGGCCATCGCCTTGGCGAGGAAATCGCCGATTTCCTTGTCGCCGTTGGCCGAGATGGTGCCGACCTGGGCGATCTCGTCGTTCGAGGTGACCTTCTTGGAATTGGTCTTCAGATGCTCGACGACCGCTTCGACCGCGAGGTCGATGCCGCGCTTCAGATCCATCGGGTTCATGCCGGCGGCGACCGACTTGGCGCCTTCGCGCACGATGGCCTGGGCCAGCACGGTGGCGGTGGTGGTGCCGTCACCGGCGAAGTCGGACGACTTCGAGGCGACTTCGCGCACCATCTGCGCGCCCATGTTCTCGAACTTGTCTTCCAGTTCGATTTCCTTGGCGACCGTCACACCGTCCTTGGTGATGCGGGGCGCGCCGAAGGACTTGTCGAGGACGACGTTGCGGCCCTTCGGACCGAGCGTCACCTTGACGGCATTGGCGAGCACGTCGACGCCGCGCAACATCTTGTCGCGCGCTTCGACGGAAAATTTCACGTCTTTGGCAGCCATGTTAAGTTCTCCATTCAACCGGTGTCGTCACCGGGATACGGCGGCGGTGCCGCCGAGATGTGTTGAGTCGGACGAAGGCCAGAACGACAACAGCCAGGCGACAAGGCCTGGCCGGTTCATTCAGGCCGCTTTCTTCTTGGCGACGGTGCCTTCCAGCACGCCCATGATGTCGCTCTCTTTCATGATGAGATAATCGACGCCATCGAGCTTCACTTCGGTGCCGGACCACTTGCCGAACAGCACGTGATCGCCAGCCTTCACATCGATCGGGGTGAGCTTGCCGGCTTCATCGCGACCACCGGGGCCGACAGCGACGACTTCGCCGGTCTGGGGCTTTTCCTTCGCGGTGTCGGGAATGATGATGCCACCGGCGGTCTTTTCCTCGGCATCGATGCGCTTGACGACGACGCGGTCGTGAAGCGGACGGAACTTCATGGGATCCTCCTAAGTTTTTGAAAACAAAAATATTTTCGGACGGCGACCGGGCCAAGCCCGGTTCAGCCGCGGATTTAGGCGCGGCGTGTCCGTGTGCAAGAGGGTGTCGCGGAATTTTTGGCACTCGTCAAGGGCGATTGCTAGCACGCCGTAAACCATGTCCCGGCAGCGTTAACGGCGGTGTCAGCAGTTGCGCCCGGATGCTGCTAATGCCTTGATTCTAGGAACATTATTTACTTTTTGGGCTTGAGATAGGCGCGCCGGAGCGGAAAACTTATAGCGCAACTGAGCTTGAGGATTCGCATGATCTCGGAAGATTTTCGACGACAGGTTAACGGCTACGGCCTGACAACCGCTGAAATTCTGTACCGGCGGCCGGATCATCCCTGGCTGCTGCAAAGCTATGTCTGGCAGAATTACGATCTGTGTCCGGACTTTCCCGAGCTGCAGGGCTTTCTCGACTTCTGGCAGAAATCGCTGGAAGGCATCCTGCATTCGGTGACGGTCGCGCATTCGCGGCTGATCAAGCCGGCGGAGATCAAGCCGGTCGACGGGGTCTTCAGGCTGCACTGAATTCACGTCGCCGGCGCGTCGATACGGATGATTTTACCGCGCGTTCCGCGCCCGCGATTCACCGTTGATTCAAGCCTGCGATTCCAGCGTGGCCTCACGTCATCGACGCCTGAGGCCACCATGGTCGCCATCACGACGGCGACAGGAGCTGCGCTGCATAAAGGCGGCGCTGCCGCACATCCGCCTCCCGCGCCCGCAGCGCAAGACACCGCAGCCGACACGCCCGCCACCATCGTCACCTTGTCCGATCGCGCGCAGCAACTGGTGGCGGAAGCGAAGGCCGCGCAGGCGGTGGGAGATATTTTCGGGCTGGCCAACGGTGTGCCGGTCAGCGGCGAGCTCAATGCCCCGGCGAAAACGCAGGCGCTGATCGCGCATGACGTGCAGACCAATGAAGGTCCTTATATTGTCTGGTCGAACGGGCGCTAGCGCATCTGTCTCCTCAGGATGAGGAGAGCCGGGGTTCAGTTGAGCACGCCCACAATCGCTCCGATCACGCAGGTCGCCAGCGTCCCCGACACGATCGTCTTCGGGCCGAGCGACACGATCTCGTCGCGGCGTTGGGGCGCCATGACGGTGAGGCCGCCGATCATGATGCCGAGCGAGCCGAAATTGGCAAAGCCGCACAGCGCATAGAGCGCCCGGACCGTGCCGGGCTATGACGTGCGCTCCTGGATGGGGATTGCCACGACCAAGGGCGTGCCGGGGCCGGTGCTGAAGCGGCTGAACGCGGACATCCTCCACGCGCTGCAGCCGCCGCAGGTGCGCGACAAGCTGGAGGGCATCGGCAATGAGGTGCGCGGCTCCACGCCCGAGGAGATGCGGGCGTGGATCGCGGGCGAAGTGGCGAAATGGAAGAAGGTGATTGCCGCCGCCAAGGTGGAGCAGCAGTGACGCGATTGCTCTCCGGAGTCCGGGGAGAGACCAGGGCTCAGCCGCGTCCCACGAACGGCATCTTGGTCGCCATCACCGTCATGAACAGCACATTGGAGTCCAGCGGCAGGCTCGCCATGTAGCTGATGGCGCGGCCGACATCCTCGGCCGGCATGCGCGCTTCCGGCCGCTTGGTGCCGTCCGGCTGCATCACGCCGTCCGCCATGCGTTCGGTGAGCGGGGAGACGGCGTTGCCGATATCGATCTGTCCGCAGGCAATGTCGTAGGCGCGGCCGTCAAGCGCGCTCGATTTGGTGAGGCCGGTGATGGCGTGCTTGGTCGCGGTATAGGCCGCCGTCATCGGGCGCGGCGCATGCGCGGAGATCGAGCCGTTATTGATGATGCGGCCGCCGCGCGGGTTCTGGCTTTTCATGATGCGGAACGCTTCCTGCGTGCATAGGAAGGGCGCCGTGAGATTGGTGTCGACCGCCGCTTTCCACTTGTCGTAGGGCAGATCTTCCAGCGGCACCGCCGGCGCGCCGACGCCGGCATTGTTGAACAGCAGGTCGAGCCGTCCAAAGGTGTCCTTGACCTTGGCGAACAGCGCCTTGATCGCGGCCGGATCGGTGACGTCGGCGGGCACGATCAGGATCTGCGTGCCGAAGGCCTTGCCCTCATTGGCGACCGCTTCGAGCGGTTCCTTGCGGCGGCCGGCCAGCACGACATCAAAGCCGTCCTTCATCAGCGCCAGCGCCGCCGCGCGGCCCACACCCGTCCCCGCGCCGGTGACCAGCGCGATCTTTCCTCCCGCCATAACTGAACCCCTTTTCTTGAAAGCAAATTCGGATCGTGGCCATCCTAGTGACTGGCCGCCTCATCGCAATATGCGCGTACCGGAAAAATGGGTGGGCGTCAGCCCGCAAGCGCAGCGGCGTCGCTGACGATGCTGCGATGGGTGCTCCGCATCGCCATCCGGGTGCTGATGACGTTGGGCGAGCCCGGCTTGCCGAAGCGATAGCCCTGCATGCAATGCACGCCGGCGGCGCGCAGGAACAATTGCTGCTCGGCGGTCTCCACGCCCTCGGCAGTGACCTTCATGCCCAGGCCGCGGCCGAGGCTGACGATGGCGTGCACAATCGCCGCGGCATCCGGCGCGCGCTCGATCGAGCGCACGAAGCTGCGGTCGATCTTGAGCTTGTCGAACGGAAAGCGGCGCAGATAGGCAAGGCTCGAATAGCCGGTGCCGAAATCGTCGAGCGCCAGCCGCACGCCGATGGCCTTCAGCCGGTGCATGGCGATTTCCGCGGAATCGACATTGCCGAGCAGAGTGCTTTCGGTCAGTTCGAGCTCCAGCAGCGAGGGGTCGTATTTCGTCTCTTCCAGGATGCGCTCGACCATGTCGACGAAATCCGGACGGCGGAATTGCAGCGGTGAGACATTCACGGCCATGGTGAGGCTCGGCCAGGCTTTGCCGTCGAGACAGGCGCGCCGCAGCACCCATTCGCCCAGTTCCACGATCAGCCCGGAATGCTCGGCAATCGGGATGAACTGCGAGGGTTCGATGTCGCCGCGCTCCGGATGCGACCAGCGCGCCAGCGCCTCGACACCGATCATGGTGTCGCCCGACGCATTCACGATCGGCTGGTAGGCGAGGCGCAGGTCGTCCGTGTCGATGGCCTGGCGCAGGTCGTGCTCGATCGATTTGCGGTTGGACAGGTCGGCATTCATGGCCGCATCATAGATGCACGCGCGGTTGCGGCCTTCATTCTTGGCGCGATAGAGCGCCATATCGGCATAGCGCATGACGTCAGCCGCGCCGCCGCCGGAATGATAGTCGATGACGGCAATGCCGATGCTGGCGCCGATCAGGATGTTGTGGCCGTTGATGCCATAGGGCGCGCAGAGCGCGGCGATGATGCGGTCGGCGATGCGCTGCAATGTCGCTGTGTCGGTGGCGAGTGTGGTGATCACGGCAAATTCGTCGCCGCCAAGCCTGGCTACCAGATCGTCCGGCCGTAATGTCCCGCTCAGGCGCGCCGTCACATGACGAATGAGCTCGTCGCCGACCGGATGGCCGAGCGTGTCGTTGACGTCCTTGAAGTGATCGAGATCGATGTAGAGCACGGCCGCCGCCGGTCCGCCGCGCCGGACATTCCTGATCGTCGTTTCCAGCGATTCGCTGAAGAAGTTCCGGTTGGGCAGGCCACAGAGCGGGTCGTGCATGGCGAGATAGCGCAGTCTCTGCTCGCCGGAGGCGATCGTTGCGGTGGTGCGGCGGATATAGCCGTAGATCAGGACGGTGAGCAGGGCGAATCCCGCAAAGGCGACGGCGATGAACGGAATGACGCTGTTGACGATTTCCGAGCCGGGGCGCTTCGGCGTCCAGATGAATCCGGCAATCGGGCGTTCGTATTCATCCTTGAGTTCGAAGAAGAAGTCAGAGCTTCCGGGAGGTTCGGACGCGTCGCTCCTGAGCTTGAGGAGTTGCAGACGCGAGGCGATTGCGCTGAGCACGTCCTCGTCGATGAATTTGACCGCCATGGCGATGGGCGCCTGACGGCGATCCTCGGCGGTTACGTCGTCACCGGACGTGACCAGGACCGCCGCGACGACCGCCGGCCGGCCGAGAAATTTCTGGATCAGCGACGTGCGGCTGGGCTGATCGGTTTCGCTGTGCCGGCCATGCTCGATGATCATCGCGCCACTCGGAGCGTTGCCCGACCGGCCGCGGATATATTCAAGCGTGGGTGCAAGTTCGGGCAGGATGGTGTTGAACCAGCCGGGATCGACGCTGTTGCGACCCAGCAGCGCATAAACCAGCTGATCGGATTCATTGGCGACGAAAATAAAGTCGTGGTCGAAATAGGTCTTCAGCCACAATCCGAGACGGCGCTGAATCCAGTCATGATCGAAATTCGTACGGATGGATCGAATGGCCTGGTCGGTGGAAGCCACGCTTTCCAGTTCGCGCAGCACACGCTCGCCCTGGGTGACGATAGCGCGGGTAAACAACCGTTTCTCGTGCTCAAGCGCAACCTCGTCGGCGCGTTGCGCCGATGTCAGTACCGCGACCACGATGCAGACAATCGCCACGACGACGATAACGCTGATCGGAATGACGATGCTGAGACGCGCGCGGTCCCAACTCGTTTTGATCCGGTTGTTGGTCAACTGCGACCAGGCCGCCGCCACCACATTGTGCCCCTAACTAACGGATTTGGGCCGAAAATTAGGGGCTGAAAGCTTGTAAATGGTTGTTAAAGAAGACGACCTTGCCCACCAAGAGCGCACGGGGCGCCCTTTCGGCCAGCGTGGTTAACGAAAGGTTATGGCGCCCGGAGGTTTCAGCTCGATCCGGCATAGGGTGGGCGCGGAATGGCGATGTGCGCCGCCCGCAACGCGGCCGACCAGCGTTCCCGCAAATCGTGGAAATAGGGCTCGCCCGGCTCGATCCGGTAGGACAATTCCGCGTCGCAGGCGTCGCGCCGGGCCACCAGAATGTCGATCGGCATGCCCACCCCGAGATTTGACCGCATGGTCGAGTCCATCGAAATCAAACCGATTTTCAGCGTGTCATACAGATCGACGCCATAGGAGATCGCGCGGTCCAGCACCGGCTTGCCGTATTTGTGCTCGCCGATCTGGAGATAGGGGGTATCGGTCGTGCATTCGATGAAATTGCCGGCCGAGTAGATCATGAACAGCCGCATCCGCTCGCCCTTGATCTGCCCGCCGAACAGGAACGATACGTCGAACTTCACGTCCGCGGCTTCCAGCGTGGTGCCTTCGGTTTCATGGATGTTGCGGATGACCTTGCCGATGCGCTGCGCGGCCTGGAACATGGTCGGCGCATTCATCAGGGTCTCGAACTCGCCGGTGTCCTTGTTCTCCAGCCCCTCGGTCAGGATGCTGACGACCGACTGGCTGAGCGACAGGTTGCCGGAGGAGGCGATCGCCATGATGCGCTCGCCCGGCTGCTTGAAGACATGCAGCTTGCGGAACGTGGAGACGTTGTCGAGACCCGCATTGGTGCGGGTATCGGCGATCATCACAAGGCCTTCGCGGACCAGAATTCCGCAGCAATACGTCATATGGGCGAAAGCCCCCGTGTTTGGCGCGCTGTTATAGCCATCGTTGGAGGGGGGCGGCAACACGCGGTTCCTCAATTCTGCATTTGGCGCATGGCCTGATCGACCCGCACACGGATCGACATCTCCTCGCCGGCGCCGCCCATGCGGGTGCCCCGCACCGGAGCCGCGCTCAGGTAATCCAGCCCGACGGCGACCCGCAGATGCGCGTCGGTCGCGCTGATGCCGTTGGTGGGGTCGAACCCGACCCAGCCCAGATCGGGAATATAAGCCTCCGCCCAGGCATGGCCGGCTTCCTGCTCCACCACGCCGTCGATGCGGTGGAAATAGCCGCTGACATAGCGCGCCGGAATTCCGAGGCTGCGGGCGGCGGCGATGAAGACATGGGTGAGATCCTGGCAGACCCCGCGCTTGAGCACGAAGGCCTCGCTGGCGGTGGTGGCGGTGTGAGTCGGATCGGTGTCGAATACGATCTCCGTGTTCAGCGCGCCGAGCAAGGCGTGCATCCGTGGCAAGGCGGTATCCGTGCCGCGGGTTGCCTGCCGGGCGAAGTCCATGATCGCGTCGTCGGCCTGGGTCAGCGGCGTCTCGCGCAGGAACAGCGACGGCGGAAAGCGTTCCACGGCGTTGCGGATGACGCCGTGAGTGTCCTCGGTTTCGACTTCGCCTTCGACATGGACCACGAGTTCGTCGATCGGGCCGTCGGCCGAAAAGGTATGCGTCAGGTTTCCGAACGCATCTTCCTGCGCGATCAGCGGACAATCGACGGAAATGTGCAGCCGCCACGAGACGACATACTGGCCGTCGTGATTGCGCGGCGTCAGCCGCAGCGTCTGGATGACGCTGCTGGGCGGCCGCTCGTAGCGGTAGATGGTGTCGTGGGAAATGACGATCCGCATCGCTCTATCTTCCCTGCGCGGTGCCGGATGTCCAGTGAATCAGGCCAGATATTGCTGGGTGACGGTCTGGCTGATGCGGTTGTTGTCGGCGATGAATTCCTGGATGAACTCATGCAGGCCGTTCTGGAAAATGCCGTCCATCCGGCTGTTCTGCAGCCGGGTGCGGATGCCCCGCGCGAGCCTCTGCGACGGTCCCTGGCGGCCATAGGCGGAGCCGATATCGTCGAGATAGCGCACGATATTCTCGTAGCAGCTGGCCAGCGAGCGCGGCATCTCCTCCTTGAGGATCAGCAGGTCGGCGACCAGCCAGGGCTTCAGGCTTTCGCGGTAGACCCAGTGATAGGAGGTGAGTGCCGAGACCGACCGCAGGATGGCCGCCCACTGGAAATAGTCGAGCGGTCCGCCGACATGTTCCTGCGCCGGCAGCAGCATGTGATACTTGACGTCGAGAATGCGCGCGGTGTTGTCTGCGCGTTCCAGATAGATGCCGAGCCGCGTGAACCAGTAGGCGTCGTTGCGCAGCATGGTCCGGTAGGCTGAGCCGTCGAAGCGCAGCGAGGATTCCTGCACCCAGCGCAGATAGCGGGAAAACTCCTCGCGCGAGGTCGGGCCGTTGCCGTAGCGTTTCAGCTCCAGCCAGGTGCCGTTGATGGCGTCCCACATCTCCATGGTCAGCGCGGTGCGCACCGCGCGTGCATTGGTGCGCGCCACTTCGAAGCAGGAGCGAATGGAGGAGGGATTGTCGATCGAGAAGGCGAGGAAGTCGGTGACGTTCTCCTCATTGGCCTCGTCGTAGATCGCGTAGAAGGAGTTGGCGCAGCCGGCGGTGGCGACCGCGGACTCCCATTCGTTGCTTTCGCCGACGGTGTCGAGCGGCAAGGCGGTGAGGCGCTGGGTCGCTTCCAGAATGCGGGCGAGATATTCGGCGCGCTCCACGTAGCGCGCGAGCCAGTACAGATTGTCGGCGGTGCGGGAGAGCATCTACTTGTCTCCGTCGTCCCGGCCGAGCGTCAGCGAGAGCCGGGACCCATAACCACAGCCGGCGCGAATTGGCTGGCGTTTGTGTTTATGGGTCCCCGCTTTCGCGGGGACGACCGGGGAGTTGGTTCTCATCCCGCCAGCACCCAGGTGTCTTTGGTGCCCCCGCCCTGGCTGGAATTCACCACCAGCGAGCCAGCCTTCATCGCGACACGCGTCAGTCCGCCCGGCACGATGCGCACGCGGTCGCGGCCGGTCAGGACGAAGGGGCGCAGATCGACGTGGCGCGGCGCAAGCCCCGAATCGACGCAGGTCGGGCAGGTCGACAGCGCCAGCGTCGGCTGCGCGATGAAATTCTTCGGCGCGGATTTCAGCTTGGCGCGGAAGGCGGCAATGGTCGCCTTGTCGGCGGAGGGACCGATCAGCATGCCGTAGCCGCCGGAGCCGTGCACTTCCTTGACGACCAGTTGCTCGAGATTGTCGAGCACATAGGAGAGATGCTCCTCCTCGCGGCAGCGCCAGGTCGGCACATTCTTCAGGATCGGCTCCTCGCCGAGAAAGAACTTCACGATGTCGGGCATGTAGCTGTAGACCGCCTTGTCGTCGGCGATGCCGGTGCCGACGGCGTTCGCCAGAGTGACGTTGCCGGCCTGATAGGCCGACATCAGGCCGGGCACGCCGAGCGCGGAATCGGGACGGAAGGCGAGGGGATCGATGAAATCGTCGTCGATGCGGCGGTAGATGACGTCCACGCGCTTGGGCCCCTGCGTGGTGCGCATGTAGACGATCTCGTTCTTGACGAAGAGATCGCGGCCCTCGACCAGTTCGATGCCGAGCTTGTCGGCCAGGAACGAGTGCTCGTAATAGGCCGAGTTGTAGACGCCCGGCGTCATCAGCACCACGGTCGGCTCGCCGGGCGAGGAACTGGGCGCGACCGATTGCAGGGTCGCGAGCAATTCGTCGGGATAATTGTCGACCGGCGCGACGCGGTGGCGTGCGAACAATTCCGGGAACAGCCGCATCATGATTTCCCGGTTCTCCAGCATGTAGGAGACGCCGGAGGGCGTGCGGGCATTGTCTTCCAGAACATAGAAGGTGTCGGCATCGACCCGGACGATGTCGATGCCCGCGACGTGAACGTAGATACCGTGCGGGACCTTCTGGCCGTTCATCTCGGGACGGAAGACCGGATTCTGGAACACCAGATCTTCGGGCACAATCCCGGCGCGCAGACATTCGCGCTTGCCGTAGATGTCCTTGATGTAAAGGTTGATCGCCTTCACCCGCTGCTCGAGACCGCGCGTCAGGGTCGTCCATTCCGACGCGGCCAGAATGCGGGGAATGACGTCGAAGGGGATCAGCCGCTCCTGGGCGTCGGCCTCGCCATAGACCGCAAAGGTGATCCCGATCCGGCGGAACACCAGCTCGGCTTCCCGCCTGCGATAGTCCAGGACGTCCGGTCGGACCTCCGACAGCCAGTTTGAGAGTTCCGAATAGGCGGGACGAACCGCGCCGTCGGTCCCCTTCATCTCATCGAACGCAACCGGCATTCTTGGCGCCCCCGGGCAGGATACCCTCCCTAATGTGCAAGCTTTGCGCCAGTTGCACGCGATAGAAAGGGAAATGATCAATGCCTGTGCATATAAATTTGCCCAGGGATTGGGCGGGCTGACTACCGGGACGGCGGGGGGGTGCTTGAGCCTCCGCCTGCGGCAGGCTAGACGGAAGCCGGCTCCGTGGGCCGGGACACACAGCATGAATGACGCACCGGCGCAGCCGCAAACCATCGTCACCGCCGGGATTCTGGTCATCGGCGACGAAATCCTCTCGGGCCGGACCAAGGACAAGAATATCGGCTATATCGCCGAGTACCTGACCGCGATCGGCGTCGACCTGCGCGAGGTGCGGGTGGTGCCGGATGTCGAGGAGGAGATCGTCGCCGCCCTCAACGCCCTGCGGCATAAATACACCTATGTCTTCACCACCGGCGGAATCGGTCCCACGCACGACGACATCACCGCCGATTGCGTGGCCAAGGCCTTCGGCGTGCCGATCGATTACGATCCGCGCGCGGTCGCTCTGCTGCAGCAGCGCTTCAAGGGGCCGGATCTGAACGAGGCCCGCATGCGCATGACCCGCATTCCGCAAGGCGCGGATCTCGTCACCAACAAGGTGTCGCTGGCACCGGGATTCTGGATCGGCAATGTGATTGTCATGGCCGGCGTACCCAACATCATGCAGGCGATGCTCGATGAGGTCGGTCCCAAGCTGAAGACCGGCCAGCAGATGCTGTCGGAATCGGTCCGCGCCGATGCGCGCGAAGGCGATATCGGCACCGAGCTTGGCGAGATCGCAAAGCAGCACCCGGACGTGTCGATCGGCAGCTATCCGTTTTTCGACGACAAGACCGGGCCCAATACCAACGTCGTGGTGCGCGCGCGGGACGCCGAAAAACTCGCCGCGGCAAAGACGGCGGTCGAGCAAATGCTGCGTGAGGTGAAGGCGAATCTCAAGGCCGGCTGACGCTCTTGTGATTCGGATTCGGGCGCCGGCGTATTACACTGAGTCATGCGCAGAAATATCCTGACGCTGGCATTCGCAGCCGCCGCGCTAATGTCATTCCAATTTGCCGCCGTTGCGTCGTCCGCATGGAACGAGTTGAAGGCGGACGGCCGCGTGGCGCTCATTCGCCACGCCGATGCACCGGGGGTGGGCGATCCCGCGGGCTGGAAAATCGATGATTGCAGCACGCAACGAAATCTTACCGAGAGGGGCCGCGCCCAGTCGCGCGCGCTCGGCGAGCGGTTCCGGCAAAATGGAGTCCGCGTCGGCAAGCTGATCTCGTCGCAATGGTGCCGCTGCCTGGATATGGCGCGGCTGATGAATCTCGGTCCGGTCGAACAAGCGGCCGCGTTCAACAATGCCTTTGTCTTGTCGGAGCGGCGCGCCGCCTTGACGGCTGCAGCTCGCAACGTGATTTCCGGATGGAGCGGGCCCGGCGTGCTGGCAGTGGTGACGCATGGTGACAATATTGCGCTGCTGACCGGCGTGCATCCGGCGCAGGGCGAGATCGTCGTCGTTCAGGCGGCTGCGAAATTGTCCGACAAGTTGCCGGTGATCGCACGGATATTGCCCGGATCGTGACCGGGCGCTGACTGCGGGGGCATGAACAGGAGTTGATTGCGCCATGTCTGTTTCACACGACCGGGGCCGCCGCCGATTTCTCATCGCGGGAGCCGCGACAGCGGCGGGGCTGAGCCTGCCGCGCGCGGGCGTTGCGCAGGAGCTTGCGCCGACGCCGCAATGCGATGACGGCGACGAGCCGACCATCGCCCAGACGGAGGGGCCTTTCTATAAACCGCGCTCTCCCCGGCGTGGCGACTTGCGCGAAGGTGGCGGCGCAGGCCAGCCGGTCGAACTGGCGGGTGTCGTGCTGACGCGATCCTGCCGTCCGGTGGCCGGCGCGCTGGTCGATCTCTGGCACGCCGATGCGCGCGGTGACTACGACAACAAGGGTTTCCGCTATCGCGGGCATGTCTTTGCAGACGATCAGGGCCGTTTCCGCTTCCAGACCGTCAGGCCGGCGCGCTATACGGGGCGAACCCCGCATTTCCACGTCAAGGTTCAAGCGCCGAACCGGCCGATCCTGACCACGCAGCTCTATTTCCCGGGCGAGAGCGACAATGCGCGCGACCGCCTGTTCCGGCGCGAATTGCTGATGCGCGTGGCCGAGCGGCCGGACGGCCTTGCGGCCCGCTTCGATTTCGTGCTGGACCTGTCCTAGGAACGGCTCATTTCCTGTGGATCGCGACCCGTGCCGGTTGGCAACGGCCGGCGCCACCGGGATGGTGGCCGCAAAATCGCGCCGGGAGAGCAAGAATGTCCGAGACCCAGACCCAGAAACACTTTCCGGTGTCATGGGACCAGTTTCACCGCGACGCCCGCGCCCTGGCCTGGCGCCTGGCCGCGGCCGGTCCGTTCGACGCGATCGTGTGCGTGACGCGCGGCGGTCTGGTGCCGGCCGCGATCGTGGCGCGCGAACTGAATGTCCGCCTGATCGAGACGGTGTGCGTGGAGAGCTATGTCGATATCGGCAAGCAGGGCGAACTGCGCATCCTCAAGAACATCGATCCGAAGGTGGCCGCGGCCGGCGGCGGCTCCGGGCAGGGCGTCTTGATCGTCGACGATCTGGTGGATACCGGCAAGACGGCGCGCATCGTGCGCGACATCATTCCCAAGGCGCATTTCGCGACCGTCTATGCCAAGCCCATGGGCCGGCCGCTGGTCGATACCTTCATCACCGAGGTTTCCCAGGACACCTGGATTTTCTTCCCGTGGGACACCGCGCTCGCCTTCGTGCCGCCGATCCGCGAGGGCGGCTGACCCGAATCCCGGCTTTGCCCGAGCCCTGCGCCCGCTTTGGGCTTTCCGGCCGGCAATGTTAGAAGGCTGACCGCGCGGACGTGGCGGAATGGTATACGCAGCAGACTTAAAATCTGCGGCCCACAAGGCATGAGGGTTCGATTCCCTCCGTCCGCACCA
>LNFM01001157.1_pt1 | contig 90006 bp, 78 predicted proteins | sample 596031 | NCBI WGS metagenome assembly LNFM01 (sample SAMN04254537, study PRJNA301005) | activated carbon metagenome | isolation source: dual media filters at the Ann Arbor, Michigan drinking water treatment plant | place: USA: Ann Arbor | reverse complement strand
GGAGCGCCAGCGGAGACCGCCGAAGTTAAGCGCCACAGCCAGCCCCGGCCCGCCTTTGCAAGGGGACCATGCAGGCACGAAGCGCACCGCAAACCAACGACCGCTCCGAGCCGCAAGCCGACGTCGATCGCGTCGGTTGGGTCGAACCGAGGCGGTCATTGACTTGCCGGAGACGGCCGACTGCACGCGGTCGGTGCTGCGCACGACCCTGCAGCCATGGGCGAAGGATGCGCTGTATGCTGCCGAGATGGCGGCGCGCCAGGGGTGGCGGCCACCCAGAACCTTGCATTGCCTGCGCGTCGCGCCTTGCCAGGACCGAATTCTCGGCGCAAGGAGATGCAGCCTTGACTGACATCAATTCATCCCCGGTCTCGACTTCGTCCGTCGATGCACAACCGGTGGCCGCTTCTGCTGCCATCGGTTTCCTGGTCCACCCCACCCGGCACCTCTTCTTCACCGGCAAGGGCGGTGTCGGCAAGACCTCGCTGTCCACTGCTGCCGCGCTGGCCCTGGCCGACGCCGGGCGCAAGGTGCTGCTGGTCAGCACCGACGCGGCGTCGAACCTCGACGAGATGCTGGGCGTGGAGCTTCGCAACACACCGGTGCCGGTGCCGGGTGCGCCGGGCCTGTCGGTGCTGAACATCGACCCCGAGCACGCCGCCGATTCCTATCGCCAGCGGGTGCTGGCGCAGATGGGGCCCGATACCAGCGCCGAGGCGCTGTCGACGGTGCGCGAGCAACTGTCGGGTGCCTGCACGACCGAGATCGCGTCCTTCGACGAGTTTTCGTCCCTGCTGTCCGACGCGGCCCAGGCCTGGGACCACGTCGTGTTCGACACCGCGCCCACCGGCCACACCCTGCGCCTGCTGAGCCTGCCGCAGGCCTGGACCGGCTTCCTGGGCGGCAACGACCGCGGCGCTTCCTGCCTGGGCCCGCATTCGGGCCTGAAGATGCAGGAAGCCCGCTTTCAGGCGGCGCTCGCTGCGTTGGGCGACGCCACCAGGACCACGGTGATCCTGGTGACCCGGCCAGAACGCGGGGCCATCGCGGAGGCCGCACGCACTTCGCAGGAACTGCGCGCGCTGGGCCTGCAGAACCAGCGACTGGCGGTCAACGGCGTGTTCCATGCCAACGACCGCAGCGACGCCGTGGCCTGCGCCATCGAAGACCTGGGGCAGCAGGCGCTGGACGCGATGCCCGCCGCGCTGCACGAACTGCCCCAGGACCGGGTGCCGCTGCGTGCCTTCGACACCGTGGGCCTTTCGGCACTGCGCGCGCTGCTGGTGCCGGGCGCCGCGCCGGCGGCCCCAGGCGTCGAAGTGCGGGCCGAGCCCGGCCCGGCCTTGCCTGACCTGGCCGTGCTGGCCGATGAACTGGCCGCCGCCGGCCATGGCCTGGTGATGGTGATGGGCAAGGGCGGTGTCGGCAAGACCACCATCGCCGCGGCCCTGGCGCTGGGCCTGGTGCAGCGTGGCCAGACCGTGCACCTGAGCACCACCGACCCCGCAGCACACCTGGCCGGCACGCTCGAAGGCGAAATGCCCGGCCTGCGTGTCAGCCGCATCGACCCCAAGGCCGAGACTCAGCGCTACATCGACAAGATCATGGCCGCCCGTGCGCCTGGCCTGAACGCGCAGGAACAGGCCATGCTGCTCGAAGACCTGCAGTCACCCTGCACCGAAGAAGTGGCGGTCTTCCATGCCTTTTCGCGCATCGTCAGCGAAGGGCGCAGCGCCTTCGTGGTGCTGGACACCGCGCCCACCGGCCATTCGATGCTGCTGATGGACGCCACCGGCGCTTACCACCGGCAGATGACGCGCGAATTCGAAGGCCGCGGCGCTGCGCGTGTCGTCACGCCGCTGATGCGGCTGCAGGACGCGGCCTACACCAAGATCATCCTGGTGACGCTGCCCGAGGTGACCCCGGTGTCGCAGGCCGCTGCGCTGCAGGACGACCTGCGCCGCGCCAGCATCGAGCCCTATGCCTGGGTGCTGAACAAGAGCGTGCTGGCCGCCGGCACGCGTGACCTGCTGCTGGCCGCGCGGCTGGCCGGTGAACGCCGGCAGATCGAACGCATGTCCTCGGGCCTGGCGCGGCGGCTGTTTGCCTTGCCCTGGCTGACGGTGCCGCCGGTGGGGCTGCGGGAACTGGCGAAGCTGGTCAGGCCGGCCCGGCCTGCTGCGGCTGCAGACCGGGCGGCATAGCCAAGCTGCTCAGGGTGGCGGGCGCTGTTCGCTGAGCCAGCGGCTCACTGCCGCATGCGCCTGGCCTTGCGGCGTGGCAGCGGCGGGTGGGCGGGTGGCCAGGGCGTGGGCCAGGGCAGACAGGTCGGCGTCACCCTGGCGCGCATCGGCGCCTGCGCGGATCAGGGCGTCGGCCACGATCCAGTTGCCCAGTGCGGCGGCGGTACGCAGCGGCGTGCGGCCATCGCCGGCAGCCAGTGCAGGGTCGGCGCCGGCCCGCAGCAGGCCCAGCACCAGTTCGGTGTTGCCTTCGCTCAACGCTGCCGACAGGAAGGTTTCGCCTATGGCTGGCAGCCGGGTGTCGGGCGCGACACCAGCCGCCAGCAGGGCCGGCAGCAGGCCGGGGTCTTCGACCCGCGCCAGGCCATTGAGCAAGGCCATGTTGTTCGCTGCCGGGCGGGTGACGTCGGCGCCGAGTTCGATCATCCGCGCCAGCACGTCGGCCCGAACCGGGCGCACGTAAGACACATAGGCCATGGCCGGCGTCACGCCGCCGACGCCCGGGGTATTGATGTCGTAGCCACTGCGCACCTGCTCGGCCATGGCCTGCAGGTCGCCGCGGGCTGCATGCTGCAGGAACTGGCGGCTCGCCAGGTCGGCGAAACGCTTTTCGATCCTGTCGCGTTGGTCCTCGGCACCTAAGGCGCGCGATACATCGACGGTCATGGGCTCGGCTTTCGGAGTGTCGTCCGGTGCGCAGGCTAACAGCGTGCCCGTCAACAGCGCGCCCAGCACCTGCCAGCGGACAGCGCGAGCCCTGTCGCCGGCACCGCCATGAGCCTTGCCGATGCCGCGAATGCCGCGAATGCGAACCTCACTGCCGGCGATGGCGCAGTACCTCGTCCATCAGGTGTTGATGGCCACCGAACTTGCCGCCTTCGACAATGCGGCCGGGCCACCAGCTTTCGAGGCTCTGGCCCAGGTACACCCGGGCCAGCGGGTTGCCCATGTCGACGTTCTGGCCCACCGAAGCCGGGAACTCGCGCAGTTCGCTCACGCCCAGTGCGCGCAGGTATCGTGTGGGCGCCGGCCCACCGTTCAGGAAGCTCATCACGTCGCCGGTGGTGCGGTAGTTGGTGACCTGGCCATCGGCAAAGCGCAGGGAGTGGCCGCTGATGGTTTCGTTGGCAATGCCGGCGGCGTTGAAGGTGGTGGCCTGCAGGCCGGTGCGCCCGGCCGCCGTGGCCGCCAGGCCGCCGCCCAGAGAATGGCCTGTGAACTGCAGGTTCGCTGCGCCGACCACCAGGCTCACGTCCATGGCCGCGACGGTCGCGGCTGTATGCTGCAGCGACCCCCTGCCCATGCCCTGTCCCAGGTTGTCGTCGGTGTCGCCCCTCAAAGCGAGGCTCCAGTCGTCGGTGCCGCGGAACGCGAGTGCGTAGCCACCCGTGTCCAGTCGGTACAGGCCGGCCTCGAAGCCGATGTCCGGCTTGTGCAGCAGGCGGGGGTCGATGCCCATGGTCGAGAGCTGCGCATCGGTCACCCGGGTCGCACCTTCAGGTGCGCCGGACCGCTGGTACACGGCTTCGGAAATGCCGGCCATCAGCGTGGCCTGGGCACTCATCGGTGAGGCCCGGAACACCAGGTCGGCGGGTGCCACGTCGCGCGGGTCGATCACGCGTGCGGCTGCATCGAAGACCTGGTCGCCCAGGGCCCGCACGGCGTTCTCTTCGCGAGTGCCGAAGTAGGCGCCTTCCATGTTGGCCGCGGTCTGCATCAGCTGGCGGTAAGTGCTTCGGTCAGAACTTTCGGTGTGCCAGCCGTTGGTCATGCCCCAGTCCTGCTCGGTGTTCATGGCCGCTGTCATCACGGCATCGATGGCGCCGGGTGTGCGGCTCAGGGCGGTGAAGGCCGCCCGCGCCGACGCCGGGTCGTCCCTGAACGAGGTGATCACTTCGGCCACGGCCCGGGCCTCGGGGTCGCCCAGGCGTCTCTGGCCGTCGAACTGGGCCATACCGCCCACGTGGTGGTTGGGCAGGTCGGTGGTCTGCCCGGCCAATTCCCGGATGTATTCCAGCCGGGCTGCAGGCGAGGCGTGGCGCGCCACGGCATGGGCCAGTTCCGCCACTGGCGCATAGCCCCCGGTGCCGGGGTCGGTGCGCGCGAAGGACCGCGACAGGCTCGCCAGCGAAGGGCCGTCCAGGCGCTCGGCCATGGCCTTCATGAAGTCGGCACGCTGGTCGGCGGTGAGGCCCGGGCCCACCCAGGCCGTGTCCATGACCTCTGCGGCCAGGCGGTCGAGCTGCCCGGTGCGGGCCAGCTGGTCCACGACCGAGTCGGCCAGCTGCGGGGCCAGTGCCCCGATCCGGCTGGCCGCGCCCTGGGCCTCGGCCCGGTCGACCCAGCCCAGGCCACGCGTCGACAACAGTCTTTCGACGTCGCTCGTGGCCCTGGCCACCTCGGGTGAACGGCTGGGTTCGAACCGTGCAGGTTGCTGGCCGATTCCTGTCATGAGCATGCCCCTTCAGTGTGCGCAGAGCTTAGCCATCCGCAACAGCCCGGTGTACCTGGGATCGATCCTAGGGTGGGGCTGGCCGGTCGGCGGGCTTGTTGCATTTCGACATGATTGGCCTGTTGTTCCCCTGGTTTCAGCCCGCCCGGGCTGTCGGTCCGGGCCGAAGCTCGGCCCTGGCCTGCCTGGCGACCGATTGCGCCGCCGTCAGCGCCAGCACGCCCATCACGGCGGCCACGGCCAGGTCGGGCCAGCCGCTGGTGGTGCCGGACACGCCCAGCGCGGCAGCCATCACCGCCAGGTTGCCGATGGCGTCGTTGCGGCTGCACAGCCACACCGACCGCATGTTGGCGTCGCCCTCGCGCCAGGCGTACAACATCACGGCCACCGCCACGTTGGCCAGCAGGGCTAGTGCGCCGATCAGCCCCATCGTCAGCGGCTCGGGCACGGTGCCCGTGGTTGCTGACCAGGCCGCCCGCCCCAGCACGAAAATGCCGAAGGCGCCCATCGTCAGGCCCTTGAACAGTGCGGCGCGCGCGCGCCAGGTCAGCGCCATGCCCAGCACCAGCAGCGAAATGCCGTAGTTGGCGGCGTCGCCGAAGAAGTCGACGGCGTCGGCCAGCAGCGACACCGAGCCGGAATGCAGGCCGCCGGCCAGTTCGACGCCGAACATCGCGGCGTTGATGACCAGCGCTGCCCACAACACGCGGCGGTAGCGCGGGCTGACTGCTGTGGTGGGGTGGGTGGCGGCGCAGCCGTGGCTGCCGCAAGAATTGCTCATGGCGGGCTTTCGGGGGTCGATGCGGGCATTGGAAACCCTGAAGTGGCTACAGAGTCAAGCGGCTAAGCTCGAGGCCCGTTCGGAAAGGAAGTGCGATGAAGATCGGTGCACTGGCCGTGGCTGCGCAGACCCAGGTCGAGACCATCCGCTATTACGAACGTGAAGGCCTGCTGCCGCAGGCACCGCGCAGCGAGGGCAACTACCGCATCTACGGGCCCGGTCATGTCGAACGGCTGGCCTTCGTGCGCCACTGCCGCTCGCTGGACATGACGCTGGACGAGATCCGCTTGCTGCTGCAATTCAAGGACGCACCGCAGTCGGAATGCGGACAGGTCAATGCCCTGCTCGATGCGCACATCGGCCACGTGGCCACCCGCATCCGCGAATTGCGCCAGCTGGAAAAGCAGCTCAAGGCGCTGCGCGAGCAATGCGCAGGTGTGCACGACGCGGCGCACTGCGGCATCCTGAACGGCCTGGCGCAGCCGGGTCCGCCGGCCGACCCGCCAGCGCCGGTCGGACCTCTTGTGCCTGTCGCGCCTGTTCCGCCTGCTGCGCGGGGTGGCCGGGGTGCGCATCGGCGCTGGTGACCAGCGCCAGGCCAGGTCCGACCGGGCGCAGCCCGGACTTCAGTCCTGCGCGGTGTGGCCGATATTCCTTCGGTGTCTCATGCCCGTCGTCCTTCCCAGATGGCAGCCCGTCAGGTTCTGCGGGCGCTCGCCTGTCTGCTGCTGGTGTGGATGGGGCTGGGGCCGGTCGCCTGGGCGGGGTCCGAGCCCGCGCCTGCTCCCTCCCTGGTGTTGAGCCCGCAGACCAGCCCCCAGGACATCTGGCAGGCGCTGCGCCTGCGAACCGGGCTGCCCGAAGGCAGCACGGTGGAATACCTGAAAGCCGAGCCTGACGCTGAAGGCTGGCACGCAGCCCAGCCGCCCATGGGCAACCTGGGTCCGCAGCGGCAGGCCGTGGCGCTGTCGCTGGAATGGCTGGTGGCCCCGGGCAGTGGCGGCGACTGGATACTGGAGATCGACTACCCCTCGCTGGACCATGTCGAGCTGCTGCTGATCGGGCCCGACGGGCAGCGCCAGCAATGGGTCCTGGGCGATCATCACCCCTTCAGCGAACGGGCCTTGGCCAGCCGGGCCTTGGCCGTGCCGCTGACGCTGCAGTCGGGGCAGCGCTACCAGCTGCTGGCCGTGGTCAGCAGCACCGGGGGCCTGATCATGCCGATCCGGCTGGTGCGCCCTGAGACTTTCTGGATCGCCGAGTCGCGCGAGCAACTGTTGCAGGGCGGCCTGTGCGGTGCGCTGCTCTGCCTGCTGGCCTATGCCCTGGCCCAGGGCCGGGCGCTGCGCGACCCGGCCCATCTGTGGTATTCGCTGAACCTGCTGGGCACGGGGCTGTTCTTCTTCAGCTACTTCGGGCTGGGTGTGCAGCATGTCTGGGGCGAGGTGGGCTGGGCCAGCCAGAAGATGACGCTGCTGGCCGGTCTGGTGGGCCTGGGCAGCGCCTTCATGTACGCGAACGCCGTGCTCGAACTCGATCAGCGCAACCCCTGGCTCAGCCGGGCCATGCGCGCCCTGGCCGGGCTGTTGCTGCTGGTGCTGGGCTTGTTCGCGCTGGGGTTCCTGGACTACCGCACAGCCCACCGCTTCAACGTGCTGCTGAGCCCGGCGCCGCTGCTGCTGGCCTTGCCCACGGCATGGCGCATGGCGCGGGCGGGCGATCGCGGTGCGCGTTATCTGCTGGCCGGCTGGGCCGTGTTCGGGGCCTGCGCGCTGTGCTTCACGCTGCTGCAACGCGGTTTCTTGCCTATCGGGTTCTGGGTCGGGCACGCGTTCCAGTTCGGCACGCTGACGGAACTGCTGACCTGGATGGTGGTGCTGGCCCTGCGCACCCAGGCCAGCCAGAAGGCCGGCGAAAAGGCGGTGCAGGAACGCGACCTGCTGGCCACCATGGCCCACACCGATGTGCTCACCGGCCTGCTCAACCGCCGCGGCCTGCAGGCCGTGGCCGACCCGATGCTGTCGCGCTGCGACCCGAGCCGGGGCTACGCCGTCTTCCTGATCGACCTGGACCGTTTCAAGCCCATCAACGACACCCATGGCCACGACGCCGGCGACGCCGTATTGCGCGCGCTGGCCCAGCGCCTGCGGTCGGCCGTGCGCAGCCAGGACGTGGTGGCCAGGCTGGGTGGCGACGAGTTCGTGGTCGTGGCCGGGCCGCTGGGCAGCGAGGCCGATGCCCGCGCGGTGGCCAGCAAGCTGCTGCGGACCGTGGCCGATCCGGTCGAGGTGGGTGGCCTGCGGCTGAGCCTGGGCATGACCGTGGGTTATGCCATGGCACCCCAGGACAGTGGCTCGCTGGCCGAACTGCTCAAGCGCGCCGATGCCGCGATGTACGCCGCCAAGGTGGCCGAGCGGGGCAGCGTCAGGCGCAGCGGCGCGGCTGCCGCCGACCGCTGCGAGCTGGCAGCCGCGTCATGAACTGCTTCAGCCGATGACACCCAGCGCGGCGAAGTGCACCACCCATTCGCGCGCCGGGTCGTTGCCCGTCAGGGCGGCCGCTTCGTCGTCGTAGAAGGCCCCGACGGCACAGACGCCCAGACCGCGGGCGCCGGCCTCCAGGTAGACCCGTTCACCCACCAGCCCGGATTCGATGAAGGCATGGCGGTAGCCACGGGCTGCGCCCGCCGGGTCGGCGGCGAAGGCGGCGCGGTCGATGGCCAGCACGAAGACGGCGGCGGCGTCCCCGATCACGTCCTGGTCCAGCCCGGCAGCGCGGGCGCTGCGGCGCGGGTCAGCGACAGCCTGCGCGCGGGGTTCCAGGGCGTGCGCAGCGGCGTGATACCGCCAGGCCCCGACCCCGAGCCCGGCCACCTGCAGCGCCAGCACGTCGACGCGCAGCGCGTTCGACAGCAGTGGCCCGGGGCGGGCCATCGTGGCCAGCACCGCCGCCAGGTCGGCCAGTGCCAGCGGCTCGCGGCTGTAGCGGCGCACGGAACGGCGGCTGGCGATCAGCGCCAGCGGGTCGATGATGCGGCTGTCGGCCGGGGGCAGCCGCTGCCACGATGAAGGGGTTGACGCCGGCCCCGGCCACGGGCCGGGTGGTGTGTGGCCGGCCGGCGGCAGCGCCGCGGCGCGCAGCGAGCTGGCGCGGTGGATGGCGTCGGTGATTCCGAGCGTGGTGCCGGACCTTGCCTCGGACGTGGCGCCCTGTGCTCCGCCCATCAGCGGCGGCTGCCAGGGCGTGTTGGCCAGCGCTGGCAGTGGCGGCAGGAGCGCTGCCCCTCGGCCCTGCAGCAGCATCATCGCCAGCACGCCTTCTTCCTGTTCTTCCAGGCCCAGCGCCGTGGCCACGCGGGCTTCGTCGAAGGCCTGCAGCAGCGTCGCGCGGGCGCCGGCCTGCAGGGCCACCACGCGCAGGTTTTCCAGGGCATGGCCCAGGTCGCCCAGCACATAGCGGTAGGTGCGGTCACGGTACTTGTGGCCGCTGCGGCGGAAGATGGCGGTGGCCACCACCAGCGCCAGGCTGCCGGGCGGCAGCGCGCCCGCGCCCGGCAGGCTGCCGTCGGCCGGGGCTGCTGCCAGCTGCTGCAGCGCGTGGCCGGGCACGTCGTAGTGCCACAGGCCGGCGGCCACGCCCGGGATGTCGAGCGTCAGCACGTACAGCTCGGTGGCGAAGAGCGCGCCCGATGAAGGCGAGGTGCGGAAATGGATGCCGCCGCTGCGCGCGCTGACGCCGGCGGTGTGCCACAGCATTTCGGCCAGCGCTGCCGCGTCCACGATGCCCGCGGCGGTGGCCGCCTGCAGCTTGCGTGCTGCAGGCAGGGCCAGACGCGGCCCGACGCCGGGGGGCTTGAAGGGCGGCGGCGGTGCGCCCCAGTCGGCACCCGGCGCGCGGCGCAGCACCCCGCTGCGGGTGTGGGCCGAGAAGTCGTGGAACTGCTCGACCACGGCCAGCGCCGTGGCGCCGCGGTCGCCCACCCCCGAGCCCACCCCGGCCTCGATGCGCAGTTCCGTGCGGCCATGCCGCAGCCCGATGAAATAGCCCAGCCCGGCGGCCACCCCCAGGCCCAGCACGCCGAACGCCCCCAGCAGCGGCCTGCGTCCAGTCGCCGCGGCGGCCGGCGTGGCCGCCGTTGGCTTCGGACGCAGGTGGAACATCACCCGGCGCAGGTTGAAACCCAGGTGCACCAGCAGCAAAAGCAGCAGTGCGTAGCCGAACACGTAATGCCAGTCGAACACCGGCAGGTGCTGGTTGGCCACCCAGAAGATGCCCAGCCCGGCCGTGATCAGCACGTACAGCAGCAACAGCAGGCTGAACCAGACGTTCAGCACCGGCCGCGGCGGCAGGCGCCCGCGCCAGGCCAGCACGCCCACGGCGGCGCCGGCCAGGGCGATCGGCAGCAGCACCCACAGCAGCTTGTCCATGGGCCGCAGCGTATCGGCAAGCGCAAGGCCACAGCCGCGGCGGGCCGTGTGGCGGCGCCCGCCGGCATAAGATGCCTGCGTCTTCTGCAGCCCGCACCGGCCGGTACAGCACAGTGACAAACCCTTTTGTCGATACAACGCGTTTCGAGCAGGCGCCCGACATGCTGATCGACCAGGTGCTGCACGAGCAGCCGCTGGTGCACGAGGCCTGCCTGACGCAGTTGCACCGGGCGCAGGCCAGTGGCGACCTGGCCGGCGCCTGGCGTGCCGCCACCGCAGGGCTCTTGCATACGCTGTGCACCTTCGCCGACTTCAGGCACTGGCGCGAGCTGCTGGCCGCCTTCGAACGCTGCGAGGCGCAGTACGCGGCCGCTGGCCGGCATCCTGGCGCCCTGGACGGGTTGCGCGCCGATGCCGTGCACCTGACGCTGCCGGGCCTGGACGACGCGCGGTCCTACGAAGACCCGGCGCTGCTGCCGCGGCGCCAGCGTGTGTTCGAGGCCGTGCGTTCCGGCGCGGGCCTGCAGCCCGACGAGCGCGTGATGCTCGCCAAGCTGCTCGTCGACCACGACGGCATGCGCAACGACCTGGCGCGGGTGGAACACCTGCAGGCCCTGCTCAACGACATCGTGCGCGCCCCGGGTGTCAGCCCGCTCTGGCAGGGCCGCTGGTGGACCCTGGTGATGGCCAATGCCGAGTACTGGGGCCAGATCGTCCTGGCGCGCGAGGCCCTGGCCCTGGCCCAGGCGCTGCTGGAGCAGCACGATCTGCCCGAACTGGCACTGGCCGTGGCGCGGCAGGAAGTGCTGCTGGCCTTGCGCGCCGACGACATGGCGCGCGGCCAGCGCGCCTGGGCGGCCATCGAGCGCTTGCGCGCCCATGTTCGGCCGGCCCTGCTGCCCCAGGGCCTGCGCGCCCAGGCAGCCCTGCAGTTGCGCCGCGGCGAGTACGGGGCCGCCCTGGAGCGTACGGCGCTGATCCTGGCGCTGTGCGAAGACCACGAGGTGCCCGAGCGCGACCGCGCCGGCTACATCGAGCTGCGTTCCGTGGCCTGCACGGGACTGGGCCGGCATGACGAGGCCCTGGCCATCCTGGAGGGCCTGGCGCCCACGCAGCACGGCGGCCAGCAAGACGTGCTGCAGGCGCTGATTGCCCTGGCCCGCGCGGTGAAGGCGCTGGATGCCCAGCCCCCCGACCCCGAGGCGCAGGCGCTGGCGCTCGAGGCCATTCGCCGCTGCGAAGCGCTGGGCTTCACCCGCTTCCTGTCCAGTTTTCCGGTCTGGGCCGCGCGCGTGGCCGCCATCGCGCTGGATGCCGGGGTGGCCGTCGAGTTCGTCGAGTCCGCCCTGCGCGAGCGCGCCTTGCCGCCCCCCGAGCCCTGGCGCGAACGCTGGCCCTGGCGCCTGCGCGTGCAGGTGCTGGGCGGGCTGCAGGTGTGGCGCGATGGCGTCCTGATCACCGGGCTGGGCGCCGCCCCGCCGGGGCGCCCTGGTGCCAGCCGGCGCCCGCAGCGGCGGCCGCTCGAACTGCTGGCCTGGCTGACGGCGCATCCCGGCGGCCTGCCGGCCGAAACGCTGATGGACATGCTGTGGCCTTCGCTCGACGCCGAGGCTCCCAAGGCCAGCCTGGAGATGGCCGTGATGCGCTTGCGCAAGTCGCTGGACAGCCCGGAAGCCGTGCGCGTGGCCGATGGGCGCATCGGCCTGCACCCGGGCTGGGTGTTCAGCGACGTCGCCGGCTTCGAGGCCGCGGCGGCGGCCGGCCAGGTGCTGCCTGCCCTGGATCTCTACCGGGGCCCGTTGCTGGCCGGTGAACGCCTTTCGCCCGGCCTGCAGCAGACCCGCGAGCGCCTGGCGGCACGGTTGGCGGGCGTGGTGCTCGACGCGCTGCGTTCGCTGCGTGCGCAGGGGCAGGAAGCCGAGGCCGCGGCGCTGCAGGCGCGCGCGCTGGCGGCCGAGCCGGCCCTGGCCCGGGTGCTCGAAGCCGGCGGCTGAGCCGCGCCCGGCGGCAGCACCCGCCCGGCCGCGGTGACGCGGCCGCCCCCCTAACTTCCCGTCCTGTCGCATTGCGTTCGGTTGGTCTTCCGTTGGTCCGACCTCGGCTCCCGACTTCTAGAGTGGATTCGTCACAACCACTCCAGAGGGAGCCCGCAGATGGCGGTCGTTCGATTCATCGCTGCCGGTGCGCCCGGCGCACTGTCGGCCCTGCCGGCGCGTTCGCTTCGCCGCTTTGCATCAACACAAGGAGACACTCCATGAGATCCCTCCCCGTTCTTCATGCCCTGGCCCTGGCCGCCCCCACCCTGGTGGCCCTGGCCACCCCGCTGGCCGCTCGCGCCGCCGTCACCGTGGATGTGCTCGAGCAGGGCGAGCGCCAGACGGTGCTGCGCATGCGCGTGCCTGCACCGCGCCTGGTGCCGGTGGACACGCCCGCGGGGCGCTTCTTCCGCTTCACGGGAGACGGCGCGAACATGCTGCGCAACGGGGTCGACGACTGGCAAAAGCCCGAGCTGCCGTTGGCGGGTTTTCCGCTGGCCTTGCCGCTGCAGTTGACGGGCGACGCCAGCGTGACGGTGCGCCCCGAGGGCAGCGTGCGCACCCAGATGGCCGCCATCTACCCCGTGCAGCAGCCCGAGACGGCCAATGCCGAGCGGCGCGAGCTGCCGCCCTTCAGCTTCGACCCCGTGGCCTACCGCGGCGGTGCGGCCGGGCCTGGCGGGGCGGTGGACCGGCAGCCGGTGTTCCGTGGCGACGCCAGCGTCGACAACTTCCGTTTCACGCCCTATGGCTACGAGCCCGCCAGCGGCCAGCTCAGCTGGTACGACAGCTACCTGATCACCGTGCAGCACGCCGGCAACGGCTGCTTCCGCATCGACCATCTGGCCGGCGCGCAGGCTGGACAGGCCTTCGACGCGATCGACCGGGTTTACGAACGCCAGGCGCCAGCGCCGCTGCGCTATGTCGTCAACCCCGCGGTCATCGACCGCCTCTGCGCGCCCCTGGCCTCGGCCAATGCCAATGGCGCGCGCTTCCTGATCGTCACGCCGCCGAGCCTGCTGCCCGAAGCCCAGAAGCTGCAGAAGCACCGCCAGCAGATGGGCATCACCACCCATGTGGTGACGACCAGCCAGATCACCGGCAACCCGAACGCCGCCATCACCGCGGTGCAACTGCGCAACTGGCTGAGCAGCTACTACGGCGCCCACGCCGTCAAGCCCAAGTGGCTGCTGCTGCTGGGCGATGCCGAACACATCCCCACCCATTACGACGAGCCGAACTCCTGGAACATGGCGCGCAATGCCAGCGACATCTGGTACGGCCAGTTCGCCCCGGGGGCCGGTGCCACCACGGTGCCGCTGCTCGGCATCGGGCGCATTCCGGTCGACACCCAGGCCCAGGCCGCCACCGTCGTCAACAAGATCATCGCGTACGAGCTGCAACCGCCGGTCAATCTCGCGGTCGGGCAGGACTTCTACAGCCGGCTCACCTTCGCCAGCTACTTCGAGAGCTTCGGCACGCGCGACGACCGCTGGTTCGTCGAGGTCAGCGAGCAGATCCGCAACCACGCGGTGAGCCAAGGCTTCTCGGTGCGCCGCATCTACACCACCGAGCCCAGCGCCAACCCCACCACCTATCGCAGCGGCCTGCCCGTGCCGGCGGCCTTGCGCCGGCCCGGCTTTGCCTGGGACGGCAACGAACAGGACGTCGTCGACGCGGTCAACCAGGGCACCACCTTGCTCTACCACCGCGACCACGGCTTCTGGCACGGCTGGGGCGACCCGGAGTTCACGACCAGCTCGCTCAGCCAGATCTCGGTGAAGAACAACCAGTTCCCGGTGGTTTTCAACATCAACTGCGCCAGCGGCATCTTCGACAACGAAACCGTCGACCTGCCGGCCAACATCCTGGGCAGCGGCTACGGCCCGAGCCCTTCGGCCGTCTACTTCAGCGAAGCCTTCCTGCGCAAGGCCGACGGCGCCCTGGCCGTCATCGCCGACACCCGGGACAGTGCCACCACCAGCAACGGCCACCTCGCCATCGGCCTGTTCGATGCCATCTTCCCGGGGCTGGCGCCGGGCTTCGGCACCGGCACGGCGGTGCGACGGCTGGGCGACGTGATGAACCATGGCCGTGCCTACATCGCCGCGGTGAACGCCGGGCTGACACCCAACCTGCACCCCAGCGACAACGGCGCCGCCGTGCCGATGAACGGGCTGCGCCAGCAGCTGAACCTCTACAACCTGCTGGGCGACCCCACGGTGAAGCTGCGCACCTCGGCAAGCTTGCGCTTTCTACTGCCGGCGCTGCAGCAGGTGGGTGGGACGCTGCAGGTGAGCGTGGCGCGCCAGCCGTGCCCCGAGTGCACCGAGCCCGAGATGGTGACGGCCAGCGTGATCGATCCTCTCACAGGGCGCCTCATCGGCCGCGCCCTGGTCGACGAGAGCGGGCTCGCGCGCATCCCCTTGAACGGCTTTTCCGGCCGCTTCATCGTGCGCGTGCAGTCGCAAGACGGCAATGTGGTCCAGGCCTCCAACATCGAGACCGACACCGACAACGACGGCGTGCCCGACAGCCGCGACAACTGCCTCGCCAGCGCCAACCCCACGCAACGCGACAGCGACGGCGACGGCTACGGCGACGCCTGCGACGGCGACCCCAACAACGACGGGTTCGTCAACGGCATCGACCTGGCCCTGGTGCGCGCCGCCTTCGGCACCGGTAACCCGGGCCTGGCCGACCTGAACGGCGACGGCAACGTCAATGCCCTGGACCTGGCCCTGATCCGCGGCCGCTTCGGCCTGGCGCCCGGGCCCTCGGCCTGGCGCTGAGGCCTGGGCGACCTGCTGCAGCCCGCAGCCCTTCCGTGACCTGCTTGCTCAACCTGTTTCATCGACACGAGGACCCTTCCATGCAACGAGTTTCATCCACCATCGCGGCCCTGGGCCTGGTCTGCCTGGCCAGCCAGGCCGGTGCTGCCAACGACGTCGTGCTGAGCCCCGCCGTCAGCACCCTGGACATCGGCGCTGCGGTCCAGCTGCAGCTGCGCGGCCAGAGCTTCACCGACCTGATGCTCGGTGGCGGCCTCAGCCTCCAGTGGGACCCGAACGTGCTGGCCTTCGACAGCGGCGTGGTCGACGCCGCGACCTGGGAGTTCGCCCGCAACCTGGGTCAGCTCAACCAGGCCGCGGGCAGCTTGACCGGCATGTTCTTCGCCAGCTTCGTCGGCAACACCGGCAGCTTCCCGATCGCCACGCTGAACTTCAAGGCCGTGCAGGCCGGCAGCACCAGCATCACGATGTCGCTGTTCCCCGACCAGCCCTTTGCCAATGCGCTGGGCGAGGTGGTCAACGTGAACCTGGCCAATGCCAGCGTCAGCGTGGTGCCCGAGCCCGCCACCTGGCTGCTGATGGCCCTGGCCGGCGGGCTGCTGCCGCTGCTGCGCAGGCGCTGAGGCGTCCGTTCAGGTGGAAGCCTGCGCCGCGGCCTGGCCGCGCGCCACATCCACCTTCGTCAGCAGCGCCAGCCCCAGCAGGAACAACAGCCCGGTCGCACCGATGGCCAGCCGGTGGTTGCCGCTGGTAGCCCAGGTGACCAGGCCGTAGGTCACCGGGCCGACGATGGCCGACAGCCGGGTGGCGAAGGTCCACAGCCCATAGAACTCGGCCAGCCGCGCGGGCGGCGCGAACAAGCCGGCCAGCGCCCGCCCGGCGCTCTGGCTGGAGCCCATGCACAGCCCGGCCAGCACCGCCGCGGCCCAGAACGGCCCGGGTGTGGTGGCCATCACGGCCAGGACCGTCATGCCGACCCAGCCCCACAGCGTGAAGGCCAGCGCCCGGCGGTGGCCGATGCGGTCCTGCCAGTAGCCGAAGGCGAAGGCGCCGGCCGCGGCCGCGATGTTGACCAGGAAGATCAGCGCCATCGTCTGCGTCTGCTGGAAGCCCAGCACTTCGGCCGCGTAGATGGCGGCCAGTGCGATGACGACCGAGATGCCCGCCTGGTAGGCCGCGGCGCAGGCCAGCAGCCAGCGGAAGTCGCGGTAGCGTGCAGCTTCTTTCCAGGTGCGCCGCAGCCGCGACCAGGCCTCGGCCGTGGCGCCGCGAACGCGGGCCTCGGGCTGCGGCCTGGCGCGTTCCTTCAGCAGCGCAAAGGTGGCCAGCGAGGCCAGCGCATAGACGACGGCAGTGATCAGCATGGACACCGGCACGAAGTGCGTGGCCGGCAGGCCCTGGCCCTGGGCCCAGAGCACATAGCCCAGGCTCAGGCCCAGGGTGAGCATGCCGCCGAAATAGCCCAGGCTCCAGCCCCAGCCCGACACCCGGCCCAGGGCCTCGCGCCGCGCCAGTTCGGGCAGGAAGGCGGCCGTGAGCTGTTCACCCAGCGCGTAGAAGAAGTTCGACACGACGATGGCGGCCACCGCCAGCGCCAGGTCGCCCCGGCCCACGCCGGCCAGGGCGCAGGTGGCTGCGACGCAGCCCAGGGTGCTGAACACCAGCAGCCGCTTCTTCGCCGCGTGCGCGTCGGCCCAGGCGCCCAGCAAAGGCGTGGCCAGCATCACCAGCACGTTGCTCAGCGCCAGCGTCAGCGTCCAGGCCAGCGTGCCCCAGCTGGCGCCGTCGGCCACCACCCCCACGAAGTAGGCGTTGAACACCGCCGTCAGCACCACGGTGGTGTAGCCGCTGTTGGCGAAGTCGTACATCGCCCAGCCCAGCACTTCGCGGCGGCGCACGCCGGGGTTCAGGGCTTGCGGGTCAAAGATGGCCATCGTGTGTGAACCTTGTTTTCAGGAGCCCCAGCCGAAGGGCCCGGGCGCAGAGGTGGGGGTCGCTCAACGGGGCCGGCAGATGCAGCATGGGGGGATTGTGCTCATGCCCGCCAGGCTGCCGTCACGGGGCTGCTGCCGTGGGCCCGGGCGGGCTGCGCCGCACCTTACAGTTGCAGCCATGCCGTCCTCTGCAAACCTCGCCAGCGAAGCGCTGCTCACCCAGCTTCTGCAGGGCTATTTCGGCCCGCTGTCGGCCTCCACGCTGGAACTGCTGCGAACTCACCTGAGCTGGGTGGAACTGCCCGGTGGCGAGACCCTGGTCACGCAGGGCGAGCCCGGGGACGCGATGTACCTGATCGTCAGCGGGCGCCTGCGCGCCCTGGCGCTGCAGGACGGCGGCAGCCAGCGCATGCTGCGCGAGATGGGCCGCGGCCAGGTGGTGGGCGAGATGAGCCTGTACACCGACGAGCCGCGTTCGGCCACCGTGGTGGCGGTGCGCGACTCGGTGCTGGTGCGGCTGGACAAGTCGCACTTCAACCAGTTGCTCGAGGCCAGCGCTCAGGTGTCGCTGGCGCTGACGCGGCAGATCATCCAGCGCCTGAAGACCGAGCACCAGCCTGCGCGCCAGGCCGCGCCCGTGACCATCGGCCTGATGGCCGTGACCGACGGTTTCGACCTGCCCGGTTTCGCCACCGAACTGGCTGCACAGCTCGGCCGGCACGGCCGCGTCTGCCAGGCCGACCGCAGCCTGCTGGCGGCTGGCGACGAAGGTTCGGGTGCCTTTGCGCTGGCCCTGGACGCCCTGGAATCCGAGCACGACTTCGTGCTGCTGGTGGCCGATTCAGCGCCCGGCGCGTGGACGCAGCTGTGCCGCCGCCACAGCGACGAACTGCTGCTCCTGGCCGATGCGACGCAGCCCCCGCTGGTGCATGCCGTCGAGCACGAGGGCGTGACGCCGCGGCCTTTGCACAGCCAGGTGGCCGAGGTGCTGGTGCTGGTGCACCCGCCGCAAACGCGCAGCCCGCGCGGCACTGCAGCCTGGCTGGACCGCCGGCCCGTGGCCGACCACGTGCATCTGCGTGCCGGCGAGGCGCGCGACCTGGCACGGCTGGCGCGGCTGATCAGCCGCACGGCGGTGGGGCTGGTGCTGTCTGGTGGCGGGGCCCGCGGCTTCGCCCACCTGGGTGTGCTGCAGGCGCTGCAGGAGCAGGGTGTCGAGATCGACTGCGTCGGCGGCACCAGCATCGGCGCCATCATGGCCGCGATGGCCGCCGCCGATCAACCCTTGCCGAAGACCCTGGACATCGCGCGCCAGGCCTTCAGAGCCAATCCCACGGGCGACTTCAACCCGGTGCCGCTGATTTCGCTCATCCGTGGGGGGCGGATCAAGGCGCTGACGCAGCGCGCCCTGCACGACATGGTGGGTTTCGATCCCCATGCCGAAGACCTGTGGAAGAACTTCTTCGGCATCGCCACCAACTATTCGCTGGCGCGCGAAGAGGTGATGACGCGCGGCCCCTTGCAGACCTTGCTGCTGGCCAGCGCTGCCATTCCGGGCGCTCTGCCGCCGGTGCTGCTGAAGGGCAGCCTGCTGTGCGACGGCGGCACCTTCAACAACTTTCCTGTCGACGTGATGAAGGCCAGGCGCGGCATCGGCTGCGTGGTTGGTGTCGACCTGGGGCAGCGCCAGCCACGCCGCGTGCGCCTGGACGAGATGCCCGGTTCCTGGGCGCTGCTGCGCGACCGCCTGCGGCCGCGCCGTGCGCGCCGCTACCGCCTGCCTTCCCTGCCGACCCTGCTGTTGAACTCCACCATCCTGTACAGCGTGTCGCGCCAGGACGAGGCCCGGCGCTTGACCGACGTCTACCTGAATCCGCCCCTGTTCAAGGTGGGTCTGCTGCAGTGGAAGCGCTTCGACAGCGTGGTGCGCCAGGGGGCGGACTACGCGCGCGAAGTGCTGGCCCAGCCCGAGGTGGCGCAGCGCCTGGGCTGCCAGCCGGTGGCGGGTCAGCCTGAAGTGCCAGAGAACCGGTAACCGACCCCGCTTTCGGTCAGCAGCCAGCGGGGCCGAGAGGCGTCGGTTTCGATCTTCTTGCGAAGGTTGCCCATGTGCACGCGCACGTAGTGGGCGTCGCCGGCGTGGTTCGGCCCCCACAGTTCGCGCAGCAGAAAATGGTGGGTGAGCACACGGTCGGGGCTGGCCGTCAGCAGCAGCAGCAGCCGGTATTCGATCGGTGTCAGATGCAGCGTCGTGTCGCCGCGCAGCACCCGGCGTCGTGCCCGGTCGATACGGATATCGCCGAAGCTGAAGTGGGCCTCTTCGCTGTTGGCGTGGTGCAGCCGGCGCCGCAGGTGGGCGCGGGTACGGGCCAGCAATTCGCCCGAACCAAAGGGCTTGACGAGATAGTCGTCGGCGCCGGCGTCCAGCGCACGGATCTTGTCCGCTTCGCCAGCGCGAGCCGACAACACCAGCACCGGTGCCGTCGACCAGCTGCGGAACTCGCGGATGAAGTCCGCGCCATCGCCGTCGGGCAGGCCCAGGTCCAGCACCACCAGATCAGGCCGGCGGCTGCCGGCTTCGATCAGGCCGCGCTGCAGGGTGGCGGCCTCGGTCACGTCGTGCCCTTCCGATTCCAGTGCCACGCGCACGAAGCGGCGAATGTCGGTCTCGTCCTCGATGACCAGCACGCGCGAGACGGCCAGCTCTGCCGTGGCGTCTGCGGCTGGATTCATGCCACCTGAACCTCGGTCGGTTCTTCGGCAGGCGGTGCCGGCGGTGGCGCGCCACGGGGCAGCCGCAGCACGAAGCGGGCGCCGCCTGACGGCACGGGCTCGGCATGGATGCTGCCGCCGTGGGCTTCGACGATGGCCCGGCACAGGGCCAGGCCCAGCCCGACGCCAGGCGTGGCGCCTTCTCGTTCACCGCGTTCGAACTTCTGGAACAGCTGGTCCTCGCGCCCGGCTGGCAGGCCCGGACCATGGTCGCGCACCGACAGTTCCACTTGAGCCGCCAGTGCCGAGCCGGTGATGTCGATGGCCGTGCCGGCAGGCGTGTACTTCACCGCGTTCTCCAGCAGGTTCACCAGCACACGTTCCAGCAGTACCGCGTCCACATGGACCCACGGCAGTTCCTCGGCCAGCTGGACCTGCACCGGATGCCGGGTCAGCAGTCCGGCGGTCGCCGCCAGCGCCGTGCCCACCACTTCTTCCAGCGGCTGCCATTGCCGGTCCAGCCGCACCGTTCCCGACTGCAGGCGCGCCATGTCCAGCAGGTTGTTGGCCAGCGCACACATGCGCCGTGCCGACGCCGCCATCGCCACCGCGATCTCGGCCTGCTGCGCCGTCGGGCCGGGCCGCGTCAGTTGCAGCGATTCGGCCAGCCCCACCAGCGAGGCCAGCGGTGTGCGCAGGTCGTGCGATATCGCCGCGAGCAGCGTGTTGCGCAAGCGTTCACCTTCGACCTGAAGAGCAGCGGTCTGGGCCACGTCGATGTAGTGGATGCGTTCCAGCGTGCCGGCCAACAGCGTCGCGCAGGTATTGAGCAGGCGCAGTTCATCGGCCGACCAGTCCGCCGGGCCGCTGCGTCTGACCGCCAGTTCACCGCGCACGGCCATCGTGGCTTGCAGCGGCAGCACCCGGTGCGCGGGGCCGTCGGGCTGCCCTGTTGCCTGCAGGCCGCTGCCGACGCTGCGCAACACGTCGTCGGGCCCGAAAACGCGCAGCGCAGCCGTGGCGTTCAGCCGGTCGGCGATGAAGCGCCCAGCGATCTCGGCCACCTGCAGCGGGGCCAGCGCGCTGCCGAGTTCGCGTGACATCTCGTACAGGCTGCGCATGTTCTGTTCACGTTCATTGGCTGCTTGCGCCTGCACCTTCAGCCCGGCCGTGAGCTGCCCGACCACCAGGCCCACCAGCAGCATCACCGCAAAGGTGAACAGGAAGCGCTCGTCGGCCACCGCCAGCGACAGCTGTGGCGGCACGAAGAGCAGGTTCAGCAGCAGCACCGACAGGCCGGCGGCCAGCAAGGCCGGCCCGCGCCCGAAGCGGGCCGCCGCCAGCACCACGGCCAGCATGAACAACAGCGCCAGGCTGGCGATGTCCAGCAGGCCTTCCAGCGGCGCCGCCAGCAGGGCCGCGGCGCCACAGATGACCGCAGCGCCGACGTAGCCGGCCCAGCCCTGCTGGCCGGCAGCCAGGCGTCGGGCAATGTGTTCGCTGTTCATCGAAGAGGCCATCGCATCACTCTAGTTGAAGGCCGCAGCCTTGTTGTGCGTGTCGCCATGCCGTGCATCAAGGCCGTGACAAGACTGTGCATGCTGGCATCAAGAAAGCATCAAGAAGAGCCAGGCGCCGTTGGCGGCAGGCGGGGTGCCACCCAGAATCCAGCGCAACCCGGTTTCACGATGCAACGAAGTCTGCTCCACCCCAGCCGCACGGTCGCGCTGCTGTTCCTGCTGCTGATCATGGCGGGCACGGCCCTGCTGAGCCTGCCCCTGGCCCGGGCCGAGGGCCATTCGGCGCCCTGGCTGGTGGCCTTGTTCACCGCGACCTCGGCAGTCACCGTGACCGGACTGGGGGTGGTCGACACCGGCAGCTACTGGTCGCCCTTTGGCCAGGGCGTGGTGCTGCTGCTCATCCAGCTGGGGGGCTTCGGGCTGATGACCGCCGCTGCGCTGCTGGGATTGCTGGTCAACCGGTCGCTGCGCCTGCGCACGCGCATGCTGGCCCAGGCTGAAACCCACACCATCGGGCTGGGCGATGTCTCGAGCGTGGCGAAGGTGGTGCTGGCGGTGACCCTGGTCTGCGAAGCTGCCTTGGCCGTGGCGCTGACGGCGCGCTTCCATCACGGCCACGGCCAGCCCTGGGGCGAAGCCGCCTGGAACGGCATCTTCCATTCGGTCTCGGCATTCAACAACGCCGGCTTCTCGCTCCATGCCGACAGCCTGATGCGTTATGCCTCCGACGCCTGGGTGCTGGTGCCGGTGATGCTGGGCATCGTCATCGGCGGCATCGGGTTTCCAGTGCTGCAGGACATTCGCTCGAAGCTGCGCGGCCGCCAGCGCTGGTCGCTGCACACCAAGCTCACCCTGACCGGCAGTGCCGTGCTGCTGGTGGTCGGCACCCTGTCGCTGCTGGTGTTCGAGTGGTCGAACGTCAAGACCCTGGGGCCCATGGCGATGGGCGACAAACTGCTGTCGGCCCTGTTCGCGTCGGTGTCGGCCCGTACGGCGGGCTTCAACACCGTCGACATCGGACAGCTGTCGCAGGAAAGCTGGGCGCTGCACTACCTGCTGATGTTCATCGGTGGCGGCAGCGCCGGCACCGCCGGTGGCGTGAAGGTGGCCACGGTGTTCATCCTGGTGCTGCTGGTGATGGCCGAAGTGCGCGGCCGCCCCGACAGCGAGGCCTTCGGCCGCCGCGTGTGCACGGCTGCGCAGCGGCAGGCCATCACGGTGCTGGTGCTGGGCAGCGCGGCGGTCGTGCTGGGCACGATGACCATCCTGATCTTGACCGACCTGCCCACCGACAAGGTCATCTTCGAAGTCATCTCGGCCTTCGGAACGGTGGGCCTGTCCACCGGCATCACGGCCGAACTGCCGCCCACCGGCCAGCTGACGCTGGTGCTGCTGATGTACGTGGGGCGGGTGGGCACCATCACCCTGGCCACGTCGCTGGCGCTGGGCGAACGGCGCAGGCCTTATCGCTACCCTGAGGAGCATCCGATTGTTGGGTAAATTGTTTTCCGAGCAGTTCGCTTTCGCCCAGGGCGACAGCGTGGTCGTCATCGGCCTGGGCCGCTTTGGCGGCGCCGTGGCGCAGTCGCTGATCAGCCTGGGGCATGACGTGATGGGCATCGACCGCGACGCCGACCCGGTGCAGGTCTGGGCCGACCGCCTGACGCACGCGGTGCAGGCCGACGCGACCAACGAACTGGTGATGCGCCAGCTGGGCGTGGCCGACTTCCGCCACGCGATCGTCGGCATCGGCGACAACCTGGCCGCCAGCCTGATGACGCTGATGGTGCTGACCGAGCTGGGCGTGCAGGACATCTGGGTCAAGGCCCTGACCGAGGACCACGGCAAGATCGCCCAGCGTATGGGCGCCCACCATGTCGTGTCGCCGGAAGTCGACATGGGCGAGCGGGTGGCGCACCTGATCTCGGGCCGGATGATCGACTACATCGAACTCGACGACGGCTTCGCCATCGCCAAGATCCACGCACCGGCGCTGGCCTTCGGGCGCAGTCTGGCCGACAGCGGCGTGCGCGAGAAATTCGGCGTCACCGTGGTGGGCATCAAGCGGCCGGGGCAGGACTTCAGCCATGCCACGCCCGACAGCCGGGTGCAGCCGGGCGACCTGCTCATCGTCTCGGGGCCGACCGAGAAGGTCGAGAAGTTTGCGGGGCAGGCGCGGGGCTGATGCAGTCGATGCGGCGACGCAGGTCGCTGCCGTAGCATGTGGTGGCATATGCCCTCCCGTTCATGTCCCGACCGACATCTGTCGCGCCGCAGCCTGCTGGCGGCGTGCGCGCTGGCGCCCGTGGTGCTGCCGACACGGGCTGGCCCGCCATGGCCGCCTGGGCCCACGGTGCCGTTGGACCCCGCCCTTCTGCGCCCCTGGGCCGAAGAGATCGTCGCTCGCCTGGCCAGTGCAGCCGACGACGGGCTGGACCCGGCCGACTACGGCGCCGAGCCCCTGCGCGCCGCGCTGGCCAGCGCAAAAGACTCGACGCCGGTGCCCGAGGTCGCAGCGCGGCTGGACGCCGCGTTGCTGGCGGCCCTGCTGCGCTACCTGGCCGATCTGCGCCACGGCCGGGTCGACCCGCGGCAGCTGCACCAGGCCTACAGCGCCACTGCCGCTGCCGGGTTCGAGCCGGCCGCAGCGCTGCAGGCGGCGCTGGCTGCAGGTTCGCTGGCCACGGCGCTGCGCTTGGCAACGCCGCCGCTGCCCCTGTACGGCGCTCTGCGCGAGGCCCTGGCCCGCTGCCGTGCGCTGGCTGAACACCCCGCGTGGCAGCAGGCCCTGCCGCCCTTGCCCAAGCCCGCACCGCGTGCTGCCGTGCCTGCCGCAAAGCCACAGCCAGCCTGGCCCGGTGTCGGGCTCATGGCCCAGCGCCTGGCCGCCTGGGGCGACCTTGCCGCGGTGCCCGTGCCTGTGCCCACCCAGCTGGACGAAGCGCTGACCCAGGCGCTGCGCGCCTTTCAGCGCCGTCACGGCCTGCAGGACGACGGTGTGCTGGGGCGTGCCACCTGGAACGCGCTGCAGGTCAGCCCGGCGCAGCGTGCACAGCAGATCGTGCTGACGCTGGAGCGCCTGCGCTGGACCCCGCTGCTGCAGGCCCCGCGCATGATCGTCGTCAATCTGCCGGAGTTCATGCTGCGCGCCTATGAAGTCCAGCCCGACGGCCGCGTGCTCGTGCGCGAGCAGATGAAGGTCGTCATCGGCCGTGCCCTGGACACACGCACGCCGCAGTTCGACGAACTGATGCGCCACGTCGAGTTCAGCCCTTACTGGAACGTGCCCTCCTCGATAGCCCGGCGCGAACTGGTGCCGCGCCTTCGCCGCGACCCGGGCCACTTCGCGCGCGAGGGCTTCGAGTTCGTCGACGCTGGCGGCCGGGCGCTGGCCGAGTTGACACCGGCGCGGCTGGACGCGGTGCTGACGGGTGCGCTGCGCCTGCGCCAGCGCCCGGGCGAGCGCAATGCGCTGGGTGACGTGAAGTTCGTCTTCCCGAACCGGGACGCCATCTTTTTGCATCACACGCCAGCGACCTCGCTGTTCGGGCGCGACCGGCGCGACTTCAGCCACGGCTGTGTTCGTGTCGAGAACCCCGTGGCACTGGCGCGCTTCGTGCTGCAGGACGAGCCCGGCTGGACCGAGGAGCGCATCCGCGCCGCGATGGCAGCCGGCAAGTCGACGACGCAGCGCCTGAGCCAGCCGCTGCCGGTACTGATCAGCTATGGCACGGCCTTGGTGCTGGGCGGCCGACCGCATTTCTTCGACGACATCTACGGGCATGATCGGGTCTTGCAGGCGGCGCTGCAGCAGCGCCGCCGCCCGCCGCCGCCCGCCCTCTGAACCGCACACCCGATGAGCCTGCCAACTTCCCACTCGCGCCGGCGCTGCCTGAAACAGGGCCTGGCCCTGGGCAGCACCGCGGCGCTGCTGGCGCTGACGGCGCCGCTGGCCCGGGCCCGGCTGGCCGGGCCACGCGACATCGCGATGTCGCACCTGCACACGCGCGAACACATCGACACCGTCTACGCCATCGGCGACGCCTTCGTGCAGCAGGCCCTGGGCTCGCTCGACCACTTCCTGCGCGACCATTACAACGGCGAAGTCGGCCGCATGGACCCGCAGCTGTACGAACTGATGCAGCGCCTGCGCCGCGAACTCGGCAGCACCCGGGCTTTCGAGGTCATCTCCGGCTACCGCTCGGCCGCCACCAACGAACGCCTGCGCACCACGCGCGGCGGCGGCGTGGCCCGGCGCAGCCTGCACCTGGAAGGGCGCGCCATCGACCTGCGCCTGCCCGGGGTGCCGCTGGCAGACCTGCGCGACGCTGCCGCCGACCTGAAGGCCGGTGGGGTGGGCTTCTACCCCGGCGACAACTTCGTGCACGTCGACACCGGGCCGGTCAGGCGCTGGTAGCGCGCCTGGCCCGCGCCGGGAAGGTCTGGGCCGTCGCGCGGGGGAGCCGGCGAACCGCTGCAATATCATCGGCTTCTGATATTCAGTCGTTCACGGGAGACGCCCATGGCCGAGCCAACCCTTTTGCGTGACCGGAGAACGCTGTTGCGCGCTGCCCTGGCACTGGGCCTGGGCGGCGCCCTCTTGTCGCCGCCAGTGCAGCGCTTCGCCGGCGCTGCCGACGATTTCATCCGTGGCCCGGCCGTGCCCGACCAGCCGCTGCAGCGCCTGAGCCCGCGCGTGGCCATGGTGTTTGCCGAAGACGGATTCCCGACCCCGGAGAACCGGGGCATGATGGCTAACGTGATATTCGTGCTGACATCGGCCGGCGTCGTGGTGCTGGACACCGGGGCTTCGGTGCAGATCGGCGAGATGGCCATCCGGCGCTTGCGAACCTTGACCGACCGGCCGGTGGTGGCCGTCGTGAATTCACACCACCACGGCGACCATTTCCTGGGCAACGACGCCTTCGTGCAGGCCTATGGCGCGGCCCTGCCCATCCACGCCCACCCGCTGGCGCGCGAACAGATCCAGGGTCTGGCGGGCAGTGGCTGGCGTTCGATGATGGAGCGCTGGACGAACGGCGCGACCCTGGGCACGCGCGTGGTGCCGCCCAACCGCGACGCCGGCCACGGCACGCTGCTGCGCTTCGGCGACACCACGCTGAAGTTCCACCACCACGGCCGTGCCCACACCGATGCCGACCTGTGCGTGGAAGTGGTGGAAGACGGCGTCGTCTACGTGGGCGACGTGGCGATGAACGGCCGCATCGCCAACATGGACGACGGCAGCTACCTGGGCACGCTGAAGACCTTCGACGCGCTGGAGCGCGACGTGCCCGGCGCGCTGTGGGTGCCGGGGCATGGCCGGGCCAGCCGCACGCTGCTGGTCGAGCAGCGCGAACTGTTTGCCGGCATCTACGGCAACTGCCTGGCTGCAGTGAAGGCCGGCGAGGACGAGGCCCAGGCCCGCCGCCGCGTGCTCGCCGACCCGAAGGTGGCCGCGCACGCCGGGCGCACCCAGGGCTGGGACGGCAACATCGGCAAGTACATCAGCCTGGCCTACCTGGAAGCCGAGAAGGAAGCCTTCTAGCCTGGGTCCCGCTGCGCCTGCAGCGAATGCAGCCGGGCGCGCAGCGAAGCCGCGTTCAGCAGGCCCATGTGGGCGTCGACGAGGCGGCCCTGGGCGTCGTAGAACAGGGTCGTCGGCAAGCCCCTGGACTTGACGGCGACCCCCACCGCGCTGTCGGCGTCCAGCCAGACATCGCGCAGCGGCAGCGCTTCGCGCTGCAGGTAACGGTTCACCGTGGCGGCGTTCTCGCCCTGGTTCACGAACAGGAAACGCACATCGCCATGGCGCTGCTGGGCGGCGGCCAGCATCGGCATTTCCGCACGACAGGGTGCGCACCAGGTCGCCCAGAGATTGACGACGGTGGGCTGGCCGCGTGCCAGGTCGGCCAGCGTGGGCGCTGCGGTTTCACCACGGTCGCTGGCCCCCGATGCCGGGGGTGCGGTCGCCCGTGCCGCAGCGGGCGCCTGCGCCAGGGCGGGCCCGGCCAGCGGCTGCAGCGCCACGGCCGGTGCCATCGCGCCCGACCCGCCGGGCTGGGCGAAGTGCAGCGCGAACTGGCCACCCGCACCGAGCAGCAGGCCCGCCATGCCGGCTGCAGCCAGAGCGGGCCGAAGTGCTGCCACCTTGGCCGCACGCCAGGCCAGCACGGCCGCTGCCGTCAGCCAACCCGTGGCGCCATGCCAGCCGCCGTCGCGGATGTCGAGCATCGCCCAGGGCGTGTCGAGGTAGGCCTGGGCATGCAGCGCCAGATGGGCCAGCCGCGCCGCCACCAGGCCCAGCAAGGCCGCGGCCCAGACGGCCGATTCGGCGGAGGCTGCCGTGGCTTCGCCCGCGCCCTGGCTTGCGCCCCTGCGGCGCGCGACCCAGGCCGCCAGCAACAGTGCCGCCAGCACGGGCAGCGGGGCCACGGGAAAGGCCAGGGGGCCGAGAGAGATGGAAAGCATGGTGGTTGGAGTGGCAGCTCGATTCGGGTGGGTGGTGCGAACCGGCCGCGTTCACCCACGCGCCGCACACCATACAGGCAGCGCTGACCCCCCTTCAGTGCGAGGGCCGGGTCGCCTGCCCCGTGTTCCCGGCGGCCACCCCCGCAAATGAGCGCCCCGATGCCCGCGGTCGCAGGGTCGACGCAGCGCCCGGGCTGGCCGATCATGACGGGCATGGACAAGCCCACACCGTCTCTGTCGGAAGCGCAAGCACTCGTCAACGCCATGGCCACCCAGGTGGCCCAGTGGCAGGAGCTGCAGACGCAGTTGCAGGAACTGCACGCCAAGCTCGAATATGCGCGGCTGATGCTGAAGCTGCACACGCGCGGAGCGCCAGGCCCCGGCGCCTAGGGCGACGCCTGCGCGGGACATTAGGGCCTAGGATCACGGGGCCATGTCCCCCCCTTCCCCCGTTTCCCGCCGTGTCTTCATGCTTGGCGCCACCGGCACCATCGGCCAGGCCACGGTGCGCGCGTTGGTGGCCGCCGGCCACAGCGTGGTCTGCCTGGTGCGGCCGCGTGCCGGCGTCGGTGGCCGGCTCGGCCGCGAAGACCTGGCGAAGTTGCTGGCCGGGGCCGAATTGCGCCAGGGCGATGTCTGCGACCCGGATTCGCTGGCGCGCGACGGCTTTCGCGGCGAAGGCTTCGACGTGCTCGTGTCCTGCCTGGCTTCGCGCACGGGCGACCCGAAGGACGCCTGGGCCATCGACCACGCCGCGCATGTGCATGCGCTGAGTGCTGCACGCACCGCGGGCGTGCAGCAGGTGGTGCTGCTGTCGGCCATCTGCGTGCAAAAGCCGCTGCTGGCCTTCCAGCAGGCCAAGCTGGCGTTCGAACGGGAACTCATCGACAGCGGCATCGCCTATTCCATCGTCCGCCCCACGGCCTTCTTCAAGTCGCTGTCGGGGCAGGTGGCGCGGGTGCAGCAGGGCCGGCCCTTCCTGCTGTTCGGCGACGGCGCGCTCACGGCCTGCAAGCCGATCAGCGACGACGACCTGGGGCGCTACCTGGCAGCCTGCCTGGACGACCCGGCCCGGCAATGGCGCATCCTGCCCATCGGCGGCCCGGGCGAAGCGATGACGCCGCGCCAGCAAGGCGAGATGCTGTTCGAACTGGCCGGCAAGCCGCCGCGCTTCAAGCAGGTGCCGGTGGCGCTGCTGGACGTGATCATCCGTGTGCTGGCAACCGCAGGGCGTGTGCTGCCGGCGCTGGCGGCCAAGGCCGAGCTGGCGCGCATCGGTCGCTACTACGCCACCGAATCGATGCTGGTCTGGGACCCGGCCCGGGCCCGTTACGATGCGCAGGCCACGCCTGGCACGGGCAGCGACACGCTGCGCGAACATTACGCACGCATGTTGCGCGGTGAAGCCGGCGTCGAACGCGGCGATCACGCCGTGTTCTGAGAGCGGGCCGATCCCCGGCCCGCGGCACGAGGTGAAAGCCGCAATTGGAAGCATTCCTGGTCTCGACCGGCGTCGTGGCGCTGGGCGAAATGGGCGACAAGACACAGCTGCTGGCCATGCTGCTGGCGGCGCGCTTTCGCAAGCCGCTGCCCATCATCGCCGGCATCTTCGTGGCCACGCTGGCCAACCACGCACTGGCCGGCGCCGTTGGCGCCTGGGTTTCGGCGCAGCTGGGCCCGGATGTGCTGCGCTGGATCGTCGGCCTGTCCTTCCTGGCCGTGGCCGCGTGGATGCTGGTGCCCGACAAGGTCGACGACGCCGCGGTGACCAGTGCGCCCCGCTTCGGCGTCTTCGGCACCACGGTGCTGGCCTTCTTCATTGCCGAGATGGGCGACAAGACGCAGATTGCCACCGTGGCCCTGGCCGCGCGCTACAGCGCCGAGTTCGTGGCCGTGGTGGCTGGCACCACGCTGGGCATGATGCTGGCCAACGTGCCGGCGGTCTACCTGGGCGACCGCGTGGCGCGCAAGCTGTCCATGACGCTGGTGCATGGCATCGCCGCCGCCATCTTCGCGGTGCTGGGGGTGCTGACGTTGCTGAACGTGGGCAAGATGTTCTGAACGGCTGAACCCGCGGCCTGCTTCACCCCGGCAGATCAGACGCTGAAGGCCCGCCCTGCCGGCAGTTCGATGCGCACTTCCGTTCCCGGCCCCCCCGGGCTGCGCGCAGTACCGCCTGCCGGGGAATGCCAGGACACGCGGGCCCCCAGCCGCTGGGCGCGCTGCTGCATGTTGCGCGTGCCGCGACCACCACCCGGTGGCTGGCCGTCCGGCAGGCCACGGCCGTTGTCGATCAGGCTCACGACGATGTGGCGACCGTCGGCGGTGGCCTCGCTGCGCAGCGTGACGCGGGTGGCCTGGGCGTGGTGCAGCACGTTGTTCAGCGACTCCTGGACGATGCGCACCAGTTCGCGCCCGCCGCTGCCTTCCAGTGCCGGCAGGCAGGGTGCTTCGGCCACCTGCCAGGCCAGGGTCAGCCCGGCAGCGCGCAGGCCGGGTTCGGCGCGGTGGCGCACACTGGCCAGCAGCAAGCCCAGGTCGCCGTCGGCCACCGACAGGGTGTCCACGGTCAGCCGCATTTCCTGGATGCAGCTGTCGATCGCGCTGGCCATCTCGGCGCCGCTCAGTTGCCCGGTCTGGGCATTCATCTTGGCCGTCATGAGCTGCGAACCCAGGCCATCGTGCATTTCCTGCAGCAGGCGCTCACGTTCGGTGGTGGCCATGCGCTGGTGCTCGCTGGCCTGCAGCGCCGCAAAGCTGGCCTGCAGTTCGCGGGTGCGCTCGCTCAGCGCCTGCGCCGATTCCTGGCGCAACACGCGTTCGCGCCGGGCAGTCAGCACGAAATGGCCGTACAGCAGGCTGCCCATCCACAGCACCCAGGCAGCGTGGGCGTAGACATTGATGTCGACCACGCTGAACCAGCGCGGTGCGACGAGCGAAAAGAAGCTGACGTAGGCCCAGATGCACAGCGAAAAGGCCACCAGCGAGGCCGTGGCCAGCCGGTCGAAGCGTGGCTGGCGAGCCAGTGCACGCAGGGCCAGCACCGTGGCCAGGCCCATCACCGCCAGCCGGCTGCCCAGAGCCCACCAGGGCCAGGGGTTGCCGAAGTCGTTCCAGGGCTGGTCCAGCGCCGCGGCGGCGCCGTCGACCAGGGTGCCCACCACCGCATAGGCCCAGGCCACACGCATGCCCCAGCCGTCGTGAGGCTGTGCCAGGCGAACCACGGTGGCCAGCAGCAGCGCCTTGGCCCACACGTCGGCCACGTCGAGCAGCATGCGCCACCAGGGGCTGGGCAGCGGCTGGTGCTGCAGCAGGTAGGGCGTGAGCAGCAAGGCCAGCAGCAGCAGGTGGGCCCCGGCCAGGGCGTAGGCCAGCGCCTCGCGGTGGGCCAGCCACACCCCGACCAGGAACAGCCCGACCACCAGCGCGCCCAGCGCCGTGGCGCTGCGCAGCGCCGCCATCATGTCGCGGCTGCTGTCCAGTCGCGAAACGTCCGCCATCGGCCCCAGATGGACACTGCCGACGGTGGGTGATTCGGCCGCACCCAGGCGCAGCTGCAGTTCATGCCGGCCCGGCCTGAGCCAGCCCGGTGGCACGTTGACGCTGAGCGTGCGACTGCCCAGCCGCAATGCCGGGCTGCGCTGGTCGATGTCGTCGGGTGCCGTGCTGTGGGCCAGCAGCTGCCCGTCCAGGTACACCAGCAGGTTCCGGCGGTGCACGATGCGCAGCGTCCAGGCCGAATCGGGCTGGCTGCTCAGCTCGAAGGGCAGCAGCAACCACCTTGGCTGGCGGAGGTTCTCGCGCCCCATCAGCAAGGGAACCTGCAGGCTGGCCAGGGCCTGTTCGGGCGGTGACGGGGGCACCAGGCCGCCCAGCGCGACAAGATGTCCGGTGTCCAGCCGCAACACCTGCGGCGCGTCGACCGGGATGCTGCGCTGGCTGAACTGGTGCAGGCCCAGCAACAGCAGCAGGGGCAGCAGGCAGGCCAGCAGCAGCAGGGCCCGGGCGGGCAGGCCGGATGCTGCCGTCAGGCTGGCAAAGGCACTCTGGGGGCTGGGGGCGCTGGACACGGCGGACGAGGTTGGGCTGGGGTGCCGGTGGGGCGGTGGCGAGTATGCGTCGACTGCGAACCGGGCAAAACGGCGCCGCTTGCGGCAAGATGTCGGCTGCCTGACGGGTTGCCGCCGCCTGATCTGCGAATCCAGCCCTTCGACCTTCGACCTTCGACCGGACATCGCCATGCCCCGCACCATGCCCCGCGCCATCGTCCTGCTGTGCCTGCTGGCAGGTGCCGCCGCGGCAGCCCAGGCGCAGCAGAAGTTCGTGTTCATGACGAACTGGTACGCCCAGGCCGAGCACGGCGGCTTCTACCAGGCGCAGGCCCGCGGCTTGTACAAGGCGGCCGGCCTGGACGTGACCCTGCGCATGGGCGGCCCCCAGGTCAACGGCATGCAGCTGCTGGCCGCCGGCCAGACCGATTGCTTCATGGGTTACGACGTGCAGACCATGAAGGCCTGGGAGCAGGGCATTCCGGTGGTGACGGTGGCCGCAGCGTTCCAGAAGGACGCGGCCGTGCTCATCGGCCACCCGGGCGTGGTCGACAGGCTGGAAGACCTGAAAGGCAAGACCATCCTCATCGGCGCGGCTTCGCACACCTCGTTCTGGCCCTGGCTGAAGGCGCGCTACGGCCTTCAGGACAGTCAGACCCGGCCCTACACCTTCAACATCCAGCCCTTTGTCGCCGACAAGAACGTGGTGCAGCAGGGTTATCTGTCCAGCGAGCCTTACGCCATCGAGAGGGAAGCCGGTTTCAAGCCGCGCGTGTTCCTGCTGTCCGACTTCGGCTGGCCGCCTTATTCCACCACCATCGTCTGCATGGAGAAAACCGTGCGTGAACGCCCGCAGGCCGTGGCCGCGTTCGTGCGCGCCAGCATGGAAGGCTGGAAGAGCTACCTGCAGGGCGACCCGGGTCCGGCGAATGCGCTGATCAAGCGCGCCAACCCGGCCATGACCGACGACAAGATCGCGGTCGGCATCCGGCTCATGAACGAGTCGGGCATGGTCTTCGGGGGCGACGCTGCCACTCTGGGTGCCGGCGTCATCACCGACGAACGCATGAAGAAGACCTACGACATGCTGGTGGCCATGAAGCTGCTGGACCCGCGCAAGGTCGACCTGAAGAGAACCTACACGACGCAATTCGTGAAGGACATCAAGGTGCTGCCCTGAACCTGCACCGGCCACGGGCTGGCCTGCCGGAAGCCATGTCATGGCCCACGACGGTGGGGGCATGACCGGCCACAGCGTCATCAGCCTGCAAGGCGCCGAGAAGACCTACCCCAACGGCACGCGCGCCCTGCTGCCGGTGAGCCTGCAGGTGCAGGCCGGAGAGTTCGTCACCTTGCTCGGGCCATCGGGCTGCGGCAAGAGCACGCTGCTGAAGATGGTGGCCGGCCTGCTACCGGCCAGCGCCGGCAGCGTGCAGCGCGCGCCGGGGCGCGATCTGTCCTTCGTGTTCCAGGAAGCCACCCTGATGCCCTGGGCCAGCGTGCAGGCCAATGTTCGCCTGCCGCTGGACCTGGCCGGCGTGCCCCTGGGTGCCAGCCAGCCGCGCGTGCAGCAGGCGCTGCAGCGGGTGGGCCTGCAGGGCTTCGAGGCCGCATTGCCGCGCGAACTCTCGGGCGGCATGCAGATGCGCGTGTCGATCGCGCGCGGCCTGGTCACCGAGCCGGCACTGTTGCTGATGGACGAACCCTTCGGCGCGCTGGACGAGATCACGCGCCAGCGGCTGGACAGCGACCTGCTGGCGCTGTGGCAGGCCCAGCGGCTGACGGTGATGTTCGTCACCCACTCCATCTACGAGGCCGTTTTCCTGTCCAGCCGGGTGCTGGTGATGGCGGCTCGGCCTGGACGTGTCGTCGACGAATTCAGCATCGACGAGCCCTATCCGCGCAGCGACGAGTTCCGAGTCTCGACGCGTTTCGCGCAACACGCGCAGCGCCTGCAGCACAGCCTGCTGGCGGCCAGCGCGATGGCGCCGTGAAGCTGGCGTGCCGGCGTTGCCAGGTGAACGCGGCATGAATCGCGGGCAGGTGCTCTGGCCGGCTGCACTGGCGGTGCTGCTGATCGCGCTGTGGCAGGGCCTGGTGGTGGCCTTCGACGTGCCACCCTTCCTGGTGCCCAGCCCGCTGCGCGTGGCGCAGACGCTGGTGGACGACGCGGCCATGCTCTTCAGCGCGCTGTGGGTGACGATGAAGATCACCCTGCTGGCCTTCGCCTGCGCCACGGCCCTGGGCGTGGCCATCGCGTTTGCGTTCGTGCAGAGTCGCATCGTCGAAACCGCACTGTTCCCGTATGCCGTGCTGTTGCAGGTCACGCCCATCGTCGCGATCGCGCCGCTGGTGATCATCTGGGTCAAGGACCCGACGGCCTCGCTCGTCATCTGCGCCACGCTGGTGGCGCTGTTTCCCATCATCGCCAACACCACACTGGGCCTGAAGAGCGTGAACGCCGGGCTGCTGGCCTACTTCAGGCTGCAGCGCGCCAGCCGCTGGCAGACGCTCTGGCGGCTGCGCATCCCGTCGGCGCTGCCCTACTTCTTCGGCGGCCTGCGCATCAGCAGCGGGCTGGCGCTGATCGGCGCCGTGGTGGCCGAGTTCGTGGCCGGCACAGGCGGCACGGGCACGGGTCTGGCTTACCAGATCCTGCAGGCCGGCTACCAGCTCAACATCCCGCGCATGTTCGCGGCGCTGGCGCTCATCACGCTGGCCGGCGTGGCCTTGTTCGCGGCGATGGCGGGGCTGTCGCGCTGGGCGCTGAAGGGTTGGCACGAAAGCGAGCAGGCACATGAATGACGACTGGTTGATCTGGGGCGCGGTGGCCGGCATCACGGGCCATCGTGGTGCAGCGGCCCGCCTGCAGGCCGGCACCGACATCCGCGTGCGCGGTGGACTCATCAGCGCCATCGGCCAGCTGGCGCCCGAGCCTGGAGAGGCCGTGATCGACGCCCGCGGCTGTGTCGTCTACCCGGGCTGGGTCAACACCCACCATCACCTGTTCCAGAGCCTGCTCAAGGGCATCCCGGCCGGCATCGACAGCCCGCTGGTGCCCTGGCTGGCGGCGGTGCCGGTGCCTTTCCGCCGCCACTTCGACCACGAACATGCGCTGCGCATCGCCGCGCGCGTGGGCCTGGTCGAACTGCTGCTGTCGGGCTGCACCACCGTGGCCGACCACCAGTACCACGTCTACCCCGGCATGCCCTACGACGCCAGCGCCGTGGTCTTCGACGAAGCCGCGCGGCTGGGCCTGCGCTTCGTGCTGTGCCGCGGCGGCCAGACGCAGGCGCGTGCCATGACCGACGCCACGGCGCCGCCGCAGTCGGCCCCGGAAACGCTGGAGGCCTTCATGGCCGGCGTCGAACACGACACGCGGCGCTTTCACGACCCCGGGCCGCTGGCGATGCGGCGCGTGGTGAGCGCCATCACCACGCCCAACTGGAGCTGCAAGCCGGAACACCTGCGCGTGCTGGCCGCGCAGGCGCGCTCGCTCGGCATCCGGCTGCACAGCCACTTGTCCGAGACCTGGGACTACGTGCGCTGGGCGCGTGAAGTGCATGGCTGCCGGCCGCTGCAGTGGGTGGCCCAGCACGACTGGGTGGGCCACGACGTGTGGTTTGCGCACATGGTGCACCTGGACGACAGCGAACTGCAGCTGTGCGCCAGCACCGGCACCGGCATCGCCCACTGCCCGCAAAGCAACGCCCGCCTGGGCAGCGGCATCGCGCGTGTGCCCGAGGCGCTGGCGCTCGGCGTGCCGGTGGGCCTGGCGGTGGATGGCGCGGCGTCGAACGAAGCCGCCGACATGGCCAGCGAGGCCCATGCCGCCTGGCTGCTGCACCGGGCCGACCCACGTGCCGGCACGCGCGCACTGGCCGGCGGCGGGCAGCCCGGCGGGCATGCGGCCGCCATCAGCGTCGACGACGTGGTGCACATCGGCACGGCCGGCGGCGCGCGCCTGCTGGGCCTGGGCGGCGTGGGCACGCTGGCGCCTGGGATGGCCGCCGACATCGCGGTCTACAGGCTGGACCAGCCGCGTCACTTCGGCCTGCACGATCCGGCCATCGGCCCGGTGGCCAGCGGCGGCAGACCCAGCCTGCGCGCCCTGCTGGTGCAGGGCCGCCGGGTGGTGGACAACGACAGCATCCCCGGCCTGGACCTGGCCGAACTGCAGGCGCAGGCTCAGGCGCTGGTGGCCCGCATGCACTGAACCCGTGCCCTGCGCAGAAGGAGCCCCGCGATGCTCGTCACCCGTCAACCCGTGTTCCGCCGGTTCTGGCACGCCGTGATGCCGCTGTCGCGGCTGGCTGGCGGCCAGCCGCAGCCTTTCACCTTGCTGGGCGAAGACATCGTGCTGTTCCTGGACGCCCAGGGCCAGCCCGCCGCGCTGAAGGACCGCTGCTGCCACCGCACCGCCAGGCTCAGCAAGGGCCGCTGCATCGACGGCGCGCTGCAATGCGGCTACCACGGCTGGACCTACAACCCGGCCGGCCGCGTCATCCGCATCCCGCAATACGAGCCCGAGCGCCCGATACCGGCCGACTACTGCACCCCGGCCTACCGCTGCGCCGCCCGCCACGGCTACGCCTGGGTGGCCCTGGTGGCGCCTGGCGAAGAGCCGCTGGCGCCGATTCCGGAGATGCCCGAGTTCGGCGCGCCGGGCTGGCGCACCATCTTCCAGTTTCATGAAGTCTGGGCCACCAGCCCGGTACGGGCGCTGGAAAACAGCTTCGACAACAGCCACTTCAGCTTCGTGCACCGGGCCACTTTCGGCGTGGCCGACCAGCCCAGGCCCAGCAGGTACGAACTGACGCAGACCGAAGGCGGCTTCCATGCAGAAACGGTGATTGCCGCGGCCAACCCGCCGGCCTTCCACGCCATCAGCGGCAGCTCCGAGCCGCTGACCACGCGCCACATGCGCAACGCCTACTACCTGCCGTTCTCACGCCGGCTGGACATCGAATACCCGGGTGTCGAGGGCAAACCCGGCAAGCGCCACGTCATCCTGAACTGCTTCACGCCCATCGACGACGGCCACATCCAGCTTTGCCAGTGGCTGTTCCGCAACGACAGCGAAGCCGAATGCCCGGCGCAAATGCTGGTGCAGTTCGACGAGGTCATCACGCGCGAGGACAAGGACATCCTGGAATCGACCGATCCCGACGCGCTGGTCGACACCCGTCGCCGCGGTGTGGAGTTCTCGATGGACAGCGACCGCCCGGGCATGCTGATTCGCAAGCTGCTGATGGAACTGCTGGCCCGCCACGGCGAAAGCGAAGTTCACCGTTGAAGCCCGTTGAACACGCGTGTACGGCTGCGCAGTGACAATGGCCGCATGTTGCAGCAGCGCACCCTCAAGTCCATCACGCGTTCGGTCGGCGTGGGCGTGCACAGCGGCCAGCGTGTCGAACTGACGCTGCGCCCGGCAGCGCCAGACACCGGCATCGTCTTTCGCCGCGTCGACCTGCCTGTGCCGGTGGACATCCCGGTCGACGCCTTTGCCGTCAGCGACACGCGCATGGCCAGCACCATCAGCCCCGGCGGCGACCCCGGCGGCCCGCGCGTGCAAACCATCGAACACCTGATGTCGGCCTGCGCCGGGCTGGGGCTGGACAACCTGGTCATCGACATCTCGGCCGAGGAAGTGCCCATCCTCGACGGCAGCGCCGCAAGCTTCGTCTACCTGCTGCAAAGCGCCGGCATCGCGCTGCAGGACGCGCCCAAGCGCTTCATCCAGGTCACCAAGACCATCGAAGTGCGCGAAGGCACGGGCGCGCAGCTGAAGTGGGCCCGGCTCGAGCCCTTCCACGGCTACAAGCTCAGCTTCGAGATCGAGTTCAACCACCCGGCGGTGGACGCCACCGGCCAGCGCGTCGAATTCGACTTCGGCTCAGGCCAGTACAAGCGCGACATCGCGCGCGCCCGCACCTTCGGCTTCACCAAGGACGTCGAGATGATGCGCAGCCGCGGCCTGGGGCTGGGTGGCAACATGGACAACGTCATCGTCGTCGACGACCACCGCGTGCTCAATGCCGAAGGGCTGCGCTACGACGACGAATTCGTCAAGCACAAGATCCTCGACGCCATCGGCGACCTGCACATCGCCGGCAAGCCGCTGCTGGCCAGCTACGTGGCCTACAAGAGCGGTCATGCGCTGAACAACAAGCTGCTGCGCGCCCTGCTGGCCGACGACACGGCCTATCGCATCGTCAGCTTCGACAAGACAGCCGATGCACCGCGCGGCTTCGCCGAGCTGGCGCCGGCCTGGTAAAGGGTGCTGGAATGCTGATCTTCCGTCTCGTCTTTGGCCTGCTGCTGGTGGCCGGTTTGCTGTGCTTTGCCCTGTACATCGGCACGGGCCAGGTGGCCTGGCGCCACCGCGGCATCGTCATCGTGAAGTGGACGGTGCTGGCCGCCTTCGGCTTCTTTGCGGTGCTGATCCTGGAGCGACTGGCCCTGATGCTCTAGCGGCTTCGTGCCGCTGGTGTCACCGCTGCCGCGCCAGGTTTTCTTCGCGGCTGGCGAGCCGCACCTTCACCTGCAGGGCTTGCGGGCCGCGTTGCACGGCCAGGCTGGTTTCGCTGTTCGGGGCCATCGAAGCCACCGCGGTCAGCAGTTCGGTGGGGGTGCGCACATCGGTGTCGCCGACCTTCAGAACCACGTCGCCCGGCCGCAGGCCGCCCTGGGCTGCAGGCCCGTTCTGCAGCACGCCGGTGATCAGCACCCCGGCCTTCACCGGCAGGTTCAGGTTCTCGGCCAGTTCTGCCGTGAGTTCGCGGGGTTCCACGCCGATCCAGCCGCGCTGCACTCGCCCGGTGCTGACCAGCTGCTCCATCACGCCGCGTGCCGTGTCCACCGGCACGGCGAAGCCGATGCCGTTGCTGCCGCCGCTGCGCGAGAAGATGGCGGTGTTGATGCCCACCAGCCGGCCTTCGATGTCCACCAGCGCACCGCCGGAATTGCCCGGGTTGATGGCAGCGTCGGTCTGCACGAAGTTCTGCAGCGGTGAACTGTCGCGCGTCTGCCGGTCCAGAGCGCTGACGATGCCGGCCGTCACCGTCTGGCCCACGCCGAATGGGTTGCCGATGGCCAGCACCGCATCGCCCACCTGCAGCGCACGCACATCGCCCAAGGCCATGACCGGCAGGTCGGGCAGGTCCATTTTCAGCACCGCGATGTCGGTTTCGACGTCGCTGCCCACCAGCCGGGCGCTGGCTTCGCGGCCATCGGGCAGCTGGACCTGGATGTCGGTGGCGCCTTCGATGACGTGGTGGTTGGTCAGCACATAGCCTTCAGGCGCAACGATCACCCCCGAACCCAGCCCGACCTGCGACGGGGCGTTGCGGTTGCCGCGCTGGCCGAAGAATTCGCGGAAGCGGGGGTCGTTGGCATGGGGGTTGTTGCCCACCCGCGTGGCGGTGACGCTGACCACGGCCGGCGCAGCGCGGCGCGCGGCCAGGGTGTAACCCGTGGCCACGGCCAGCCCGGCCGATGCGGCGTTGGCTGGCGGTGGGTTGGCGATCTGTGTCAACGTGGGCGCGGGCAGCAGGTTGCCGCTGCGCGCACCGGGCAGCCATTCGGGCTTGAGCGTGGCCACCACGAACAAGGCCGCGACCGCCACCGTCACGGCCTGAGAAAAAACGAGCCAAGTCTTGCGCCACATATTGTCAAAATCGGCACCATGACCGATAGAAGAGCCGTCGAAACCTACCTGCAGGAACTCTTGACCCCTGCGGACTTCAAGGATTATGGGCCGAATGGTCTGCAGGTTGAGGGTTGTCCCCAGGTCAGGGTCGTCGTCAGTGGGGTCACCGCCAGTCTGGCCTTCATCGACGCCGCCATCGCCGCCGGCGCCGACACCTTGCTCGTCCATCACGGCCTGTTCTGGCGCGGCCAAGACGGCCGGCTCACGGGCTGGCTGCGCCAGCGCGTGGCGCGGTTGATGGCGCACGACATCAACCTGTACGCCTACCACCTGCCGCTGGATGCCCATGCCGAACTGGGCAACAACGCCCAGCTCGGCCTGCGCCTGGGGCTGGTGGCAGACGCGCGCTTCGGCGAACAGGCGCTGGGGTTCATCGGAACGGCCGCGGCGCCCTTGGCGCTGGACGGCCTGGCCGCCACCGTCGCCCGGGCGCTGGGCCGGGCGCCCACGGTGCTTGCGGGCGACGGTCGCCCGCTGGCCCGCGTGGCCTGGTGCACCGGCGGTGCACAAGGCTACTTCGAAGCCGCCATCGCCGCGGGCGCCGACGCCTTCATCACCGGCGAGATCTCCGAACCCCAGGCCCACCTGGCGCGGGAAACCGGCGTCGCCTTCCTGGCCTGCGGCCACCACGCCACCGAACGCTATGGCGCCCCGGCCGTGGCCGGCGCGCTGGCCGCGCGCTTCGGCCTGCAGCACCAGTTCATCGACGTGGACAACCCCGCATGAAGGCGCCCTGGCCGTGACCGCGCCACTGCTGGTGACGATGGGCGACGCCGTCGGCATCGGGCCCGAGATCATCGTCAAGGCCTTCCTGGCGGGCCAGCTGGGCGATGCCCTGGTGCTGGGCGATGCAGCGGTGCTGCGCCGCGCTGGCGCACCGATGACGGCCGTGGTCGACCACCCGGCCGACCTGGCCGCGGTGCCGCCCGGCTGCCTGGCGGTGCTGGCGGTGCCGGGCCTGTCGCCCGGGCTGGCAAAACTGCCCTGGGGTCGGGTCGATGCCCTTTGTGGCGCTGCCGCTGCCCGCTGCATCGAGGCGGCCGTGGCCTGGCTGCAGGCCGGGCAGGGCGCGGCCATCGTCACCGCCCCGATCCACAAGCAGGCCCTGGCCGCCGCTGGCGTGCCCTACCCCGGGCACACCGAGATGCTGCAGGCCCTGGCCCGCGCACCCGCCGTGCGCATGATGCTGGCCAACGAGGAACTGCGGGTGGTGCTGGTCACCATCCACCAGAGCCTGCGCAGCGCGATCGACGCCGTCAGCTTCGACGCCGTGCTGCACACACTGCGCATCACCCACGCTGCGGCCGCGTCATGGCAGCCCGGCCCGGCCCGCATCGGGGTGGCCGGCCTCAACCCGCATGCCGGCGAAGGCGGCTTGTTCGGCACCGAAGAACGGGACATCATCGCCCCGGCGATTGCCGCTGCCCGCGCCGAAGGCATCGACGCGACCGGCCCCTTCGCGCCTGACACGGTGTTCATGCGGGCGCGACGCTGCGAGTTCGACGTCGTCGTCGCGATGACCCACGACCACGGCCTGATCCCGGTGAAATACCTGGGCGTGGAGCAGGGCGTGAATGTCACGCTGGGGCTGCCTTTCGTCCGCACCAGCCCGGACCATGGCACCGCCTTCGACATCGCCGGCACCGGCCTGGCCGACCCCGCCAGCCTAATGGCAGCGCTGCGCATGGCGCGGCGCCTCGTGGCCGACACGACAGGCGGCAGGGCGATTCAGGGGGCGTCAGGCCCCTAGGCGTGCCAGCTGCCTGCGCGCGCGGGCGGTGGCGCGCTCGACGAGCTGGCTTTGCTCGAAGGCGCGCAGGCGCCCGGCGTCGCACAGTTTCTCGAGCATGCGTCGCGACAGCGACACGGTCTTCTGCGCATGTGCGCCGCCGTGCGTGAAGACGAAGAAGCTGCGTGCCGGGCTGACATGCGACAGGCGCACCTTCTGCCACTGGCCTTCCAGCTCCATCTGGTAGGCGAAGCCGATCTGCACATGGTCGGCCAGGGCGCGGCCCTGCACCGGTTCAGGGGCCTCGGCGGGGTCGGCCGGTGGCGGCGTGCCGGGCAGCAGCGCGCCGCTGGCCGCGGCCGCCGGCTGCGGGTCGATCTCGATGTCCACCGGTGGCGCAGCGGGGGCCGACCAGTCCACCGCGGCTTCGTCGACCAGGCCGACGCGGCGGGCCTCTTCGGGCGTGAAGCTGGGCGCCTGGACTTCGTCGTCCAGCACCGGCATGTGGGCCGGTGCCGCCCGCAGTTCCTCGGTCGAAGGCAATGCGCCTTCGATCGCACCTTCCACCTGCCGCGCCAGCAGGTTGATGTCGAGCTGGCGCGCGCTGGTGTTCTTCAGCGCCTCGGCATGCGCCGGCATGAGCTGGCCGAAGAAGGCGCGGCGGTCGGCCTCGGGCCATTGGATGAGGTTCATGCCAGCCGTCAGGTCCTGCATCAGGCGCGGCAGGTCGGCCAGGAAGGCCTTGCGCGCCTGCGGCGTGGCCTTCGGCTGCACGCTCATGAAGAGTTCGCGGCCGGCGCGGCGCAGGCGCTGGGCCAGCGGGCTGTCCGTGCCGTCCTGCGACGCGGCGCGGATCATCACCCGGCTCCAGGTGCGGGTGATGAAGTCGCGAACAAATTCAGGGCCGGCCAGGCCCTTCAGCTCGCCTTCCAGCCGCTGCGCGTACAGCTGGCGCAGGCGTTGTTCGTCTTCCTTCTGTGCCAGCAGCTCGGCCGCCTCGCCCGCGGCCTGGTCGTCGGCGCGGCCGATCTCGGCCATGAAGGCTTCCAGGGCCCGCAGCTGGCTCTCATAGGTCTCGATCTGGTCGAAGTCACCTTCCACCACCTGTTGCACCAGCGCCTTGATCTTGGTCAGGAAGCGCTGCGCCACGGGGTCGCTGTAGTCCTCGAAGGCTGCACCCAGCGAGGCGATGCGGTTGATGAAGCGGCGCACCGGATGCCTGCGCGACGAGAAGAAGCTGGTGTCGCCCAGCGCCGCGCGCAGCACCGGCAATTGCAGCCTGGCGATCTGGCGCGCCATCTGCGGCGGCACCTTCGGGTCGGACAGGATCTGGTCGAACAGCCCGGCAATGACGTCGATGACCATGTGGTCCAGCGAGCCCTTGCTGGCTTTGCGCAATTCGTCGCGGTGCGCCAGGATCAGGTTCGGCACGGCCTGGCCGGTGTCGAAGTCGCTGGGTTCCGACCAGCCTGCGGGGCTGCTGTAGCCCTCGCCATCGTTGTGGCGATAGGCGCGTGGCGCGCCGACCGCCGCGCCGCCGTCGTCGAGCTGCGCGCCGCTGCTGAAGGTGAGCCGGCGGATGAGGTTCATCAGGCCCGGGTCGATGGCGCCCAGGCTGGGGCCGCGGCCGATGCTGCCGCGCGACGAGGCCGCGAAGCCGCCGTGCCCCGTGGGACCGGCCGGCCGGCGTACGCCGGTCAATGGGTCGCGGCCGTGGTCGGCGGCCTGGCCTGGGTGGTGGCCGTGGTTGAACGGCCCGGCCATCGTGGCCCCCGAGCGGCTGTGGTGGGCTCGCGGGTCGTCGAGCCCGGCGGCTCGGCTGGACGTCTCGTAGGCGCTGGTCTCGCCGTTGCGTGGCCCGGTGGTGCGCACGCTCAGGCCGCGCGGCTGCACGCCGGCCCGGCGCAGTTCCGAGACGATGTCGGCATAGGCCTTGCGCAGCAAGCCGCCCAGCGAGCGGCTGATCTCGCTGGAGAGCAGCTTGCGCACCTCGGCGCGTTCGGAAACGGCCTCGATGGCGTGCAGCATCGCATGGCCTACCACCTGGGGGCGCAGCGGGTTGCGGTCCTTCTCGCTGCCGCTGTAGTCCAGCAGGCTCGCGACGTAAGCGTCGAACTCACGCAGTTCCCATTCGCAGGCATGGGCCACGTCCATGCCGAAGCGCTCGGCCGAAATCTGCACTTCGACCTCGTGGTCGGCCACCAGGCTCAGCGCGTCCCAGGCGGTGGCTGCTGCTGCGGGTGTGGCCGGCGCCAGGCCGCCGGCCTCACGCATCACGCGTTGATCGAAGGCGTCGTTGAAGCTCAGCACGAACACGGCCGACTTGCGATTCAGTTCGAACTGCGCTCCCAGCAGGCCGTCGCGCTGGTAGGCGTTGCCCGCAGCCAGGGCGGCCAGGCCCAGGCTTTCGATCGTGCGTTCCACGGCGTTGCGCGCCGCCAGCTTCAGGGCCTGGACGGCGGGCTCCAGCGGGGCTGGCAGGCGATGGACAGGATTCGGCTTCATGCGACGGTGCTTGCCTGCCCAGTATCGGGCAGCGCCATCGCCATGACACGCGGCTGAACCGGCAAAAAAACCGGTCAGTTCACCGCTTGTACCGCTGCCTGACCTTCATCGCCCCGGCGCAGGCGGCCGGGGCTCACATGGGCTTTGGGCAGGCTTCAGGAAGTCTTCGCGTTTCGCCCCAGCGAGTCGCGGATCTCGCGCAGCAGCAGCACGTCCTCGGGCGTGGCGGGCGGTGCCGGGGCCGGCTCGGCGCGCTTCATGCGGTTCATCTGCTTGACCATCAGGAAGATGATGAAAGCCAGGATGATGAAGTTGATGGCGATGGTGATGAAGTTGCCGTAGGCCAGCACGGCGCCGGCCTTCTTGGCTTCAGCCAGTGCCAGCCCTGAGGCCTGGCCCGACAGCGGGATGTAGTAGCTGCTGAAGTCCAGGCCACCGAAGATGCGGCCGACGACGGGCATGATGACATCACCCACGAGCGAATCGACGATTTTGCCGAAGGCGCCACCGATGATCACGCCCACGGCCAGATCGACCACATTGCCCTTGAGTGCGAATTCCTTGAACTCCGACGAGAAACCCATTTTCTTCCTCCAATACACGGCAAGGCCGCTGGTGCTGAATGTGTTGTGCGCATCGACGACACGCGAGGCGACGGTAGCGGCAGGGCTGTGACAGCGTCAAGACTCAAACCAGGGTCAACGAGCGTCAGGGCGGTGCGGCTAGAATCCCGGGTTGTCCCGAATCCATCGAACGACTTTTCGTGCAGTCGAATTGCAGAGGTTTTCCATGAGTGACTCCGCCAGCAGCTCCGCCAAGCCCGATCCGTCCCACGCTTCGGGCCTCAGCTTCTCGAAGGAACCCGTCGACGGCGGGCGCCGCACCTGGATTGCCATCACCTGCGGCGTCGGCGCCGTGGGCGGCGCGGCGGTCGCCGTGCCTTTCGTCAGCACCTTCGCCCCTTCCGAGCGGGCGCGAGCCGCCGGCGCGGCCGTGCGGGTGGATGTCAGCACCTTGCAGCCCGGCGAGATGCAGACCGTGGAATGGCGCGGCAAGCCCGTCTGGATCATCCGCCGCACGCCCGAGCAGCTGGCAGCGCTGCCCAAGCTCGATCCCCAGCTGGCCGACCCGAAGAGCATCCGCAAGCCCGACGAACTGACGCCGGAGTACGCGCGCAATGAATGGCGCTCCATCAAGCCCGAGTTCTTCGTCGGCGTCGGCATCTGCACCCACCTGGGCTGCTCTCCCGGCGCCAAGTTCACGCCAGGCCCGCAGCCTTCGCTGCCCGACGACTGGGCCGGTGGCTTCCTGTGTGCCTGCCACGGTTCGACCTTCGACCTGGCCGGCCGGGTCTTCAGGAACAAGCCCGCGCCCGACAACCTGGAAGTTCCGCCGCACATGTACGTGGCCGACAACGTGTTGTTGATCGGCGAAGACAAGAAAGCCTGAGTTTTCTTCAATCCACTGCAGTTCAGAGGTCGATATGGCTGAGTTCAAGCAAGCCCCTGCCGGCGCCCCCATCGGCGAGCAGGTGATGACGTGGGTGGACAACCGTTTTCCCGCGACCAAGTTGTACAAGGAGCACCTGTCCGAGTACTACGCACCGAAGAACTTCAACTTCTGGTACTTCTTCGGTTCGCTGGCGATGCTGGTGCTGGTGCTGCAGATCGTCACGGGCATCTTCCTGACGATGCACTACAAGCCCGACGCGGCTTACGCCTTCGCATCGGTCGAGTACATCATGCGCGACGTGCCCTGGGGCTGGCTGGTGCGCTACATGCACAGCACCGGCGCCAGCGCCTTCTTCGTCATCGTGTACCTGCACATGTGGCGGGGCATGATCTATGGCAGCTACCGCAAGCCGCGTGAACTGATCTGGATCTTCGGTTGCGCCATCTTCCTGTGCCTGATGGCCGAAGCCTTCATGGGCTACCTGCTGCCCTGGGGCCAGATGTCCTACTGGGGCGCCCAGGTCATCATCAACCTGTTCGCTGCCATTCCCTTCATCGGCCCCGACCTGGCACTGCTGATCCGCGGCGACTTCGTCGTCGGCGACGCGACGCTGAACCGCTTCTTCGCCCTGCACGTGGTGGCCGTTCCCCTGGTTCTGCTCGGGCTGGTGGCTGCGCACATCATCGCGCTGCACGAGGTGGGGTCGAACAACCCCGACGGCGTCGAGATCAAGGCCAAGAAGGACCCCAAGACGGGCATTCCGCTCGACGGCATTCCTTTCCATCCCTACTACACGGTGCATGACATCCTGGGCGTGAGCGTCTTCCTGGCGCTGTTCTCGGCCGTGGTGTTCTTCGCTCCTGAAATGGGCGGCTACTTCCTGGAGTTCAACAACTTCATCCCGGCCGACCCGCTGACCACGCCTTTGCACATCGCGCCGGTCTGGTACTTCACGCCCTACTATTCGATGTTGCGGGCAGTCACCGACCCCTTCGTCCTGGTCATGGCGGTGCTGGTCGGCCTGGCGGCGGTGATGGCCGTGCTCAAGGGCGGCCTGCCCAACCTGTGGAAGGTGATCGTGCTGGTCGTGGCCCTGGCTTCGGTGGCAGCGCTGATGGTGTTCGACGCGAAGTTCTGGGGTGTCGTGGTGATGGGTGCCGCCGTCATCATCATGTTTGCCCTGCCCTGGCTCGACCGCAGCGTGGCAAAGTCCATCCGCTACCGGCCCAGCTGGAACAAGTGGCTCTACGGCATCTTCCTGGTGAACTTCTTCGTGCTCGGCTACCTCGGCATCAAGCCGCCCTCCGACATCGGTACGCTGGTGTCGCAGGTAGGTACCCTGTTCTACTTCGGCTTCTTCCTGCTGATGCCCTGGTGGAGCCTCATCGGCGAGAGCAAGCCCGTTCCCGACCGCGTGGTCTTCCAGCCTCATTGAGCCGCGCTCGGAAAGAAAATAAGCAAATGAAGAAGCTGATCCTGGGCCTGCTGGCCAGCTTGTTTGTGTATACCGGCGCGCAGGCGGCTGCAGCCGGCATCCCCTGGGACAAGTTCCCGGACAAGCGCGTCACCGACATGGCCGCCCTGCAAAACGGTGCCAAGCTGTTCGCCAACTACTGCCTGAACTGCCACGCGGCAGCCTTCATGCGCTACAACCGGCTGCGCGACATCGGCTTGACCGAAGAGCAGATTCAGGAAAACCTGATCTTCACCGGCGCCAAGGTGGGCGACACGATGAAGGTGGCGATGCAGCCGGCCGACGCCAAGGCCTGGTTCGGCAAGGTGCCGCCCGACCTCACCCTGGTCGCGCGTTCGCGCTCGGCCATGGGCGGAGGCAGCGGCGCCGACTACATCTACACCTACCTGCGCACCTACTACCGCGACGACAGCAAGCTCACCGGCTGGAACAACGCCGCCTTCCCGGGCGTGGGCATGCCGCACGTCTTGTGGGAGCTGCAAGGCCAGCACCGCGCCGTCTTTGCCGAAAAGAAAGACCCGCTCGACCCGACCAAGGTCGTCCAGGTCTTCCAGGGGCTGGAGCAGATCACCCCTGGCACGATGAGCAAGGATGAATACAACGAGGCGGTCGCCGACCTCGTGGCCTACCTCAAGTGGATGGCCGAGCCGAACCAGACCGACCGCGTCCGCCTGGGGGTGCTGGTCATGTTGTTCCTGGGTGTCTTCATCGTCATCGCCTGGCGTCTGAACGCCTCGTTCTGGAAAGACATCAAGTAGTCGTTGTCGCCGGGCTGACCTTGGGTCCAGCTTGGCAAGTCGACGCAGCGAAGGGCTGAGGCCTCTCGCTGCGTTTACCATTTGGGCGGGGCGTTTCGACCCTGCCGCAATCTCGAGGGCCTGCCACCATGATGGTGCTTTATTCCGGAACCACCTGTCCTTACTCGCACCGCTGCCGCTTCGTGCTGTTCGAGAAAGGCATGGACTTCGAGATCCGGGACGTGGACATCTTCGCCAAACCCGAAGACATCGCCTTGATGAACCCGTACAACGAGGTGCCCATCCTCGTGGAACGCGACCTCATCCTGTACGAAAGCCACATCATCAACGAGTACATCGACGAGCGCTTCCCGCACCCGCAGTTGATGCCGGGTGACCCGGTGGCCCGCGCCCGCGTGCGCTTGTTCCTCTTCAACTTCGAGAAGGAACTGTTCAGCAACGTCAACCTGCTCGAAGGGCGCGGCGTCAAGGCCAACGAGAAGCAACTGGAAAAGGCCCGCGACCAGATCCGCGACCGCCTGACCCAGCTGGCCCCCATCTTCCTGAAGAACAAGTACATGCTGGGCGACGACTTCAGCATGCTCGACGTGGCCATCGCCCCGCTGCTGTGGCGCCTGGACTACTACGGCATCGACCTGAGCAAGAACGCCGTGCCTTTGCTGAAGTACGCCGAGCGCATCTTCTCGCGCCCGGCCTACATCGAGGCGCTGACGCCTTCGGAAAAGGTGATGCGCAAGTAAGCGCCGCGCAAGTTGCCATGACCGGTCTTGCCGACACCAACCAGGGTTCGTCCACGCGTCCGTATCTGCTGCGGGCGCTGCACGACTGGTGCACCGACAACGGCTTCACGCCTTATCTGGCCGTGTTCGTCGACTCCAGCGTGCAGGTGCCGATGGAGTACGTGAAGAACAACGAGATCGTGCTGAACGTCGGTTTCGAGGCCACCAGCGGGCTGAAGCTGGGCAATGAATTCATCGAATTCAAGGCCCGCTTCGGCGGTGCTTCGCGCGAGATCGTCGTGCCGGTGGACCATGTCGTGGCGATCTATGCCCGTGAAAACGGCCAGGGCATGGCTTTTCCGGTGCCCACCGACACCGGTTCTGGCAAGACGGTCGGGCAGTCGCCGGCCGCCGAAAGGCCAGTTTCGGGCCCACGCGGCCTGCGTCTGGCCACGCCCGAGCCCACTGGCGACGACGCCGCGGCCGCTGCCACCACCGACGACGCCGTTGTCGAACCCACTGAACCCACCGACCCGGCCGGTCCGCCGGGCGGCCGGCCCTCGCTGAAGCGGGTCAAGTAAGGCCTGCACCCCCGTCTAGAATTCCTAAGTCATGTGCCGGCTTAGCTCAGCTGGTAGAGCACCCGCCTTGTAAGCGGAAGGTCGTCCGTTCGATTCGGACAGCCGGCACCAAGCACGCACCGTCTGCCGCCATTCCGCCGATCCGGCACTGTGTCAGCCCGGCTTGGCGGGGCGGGTGGCTCCAGGCGCCAGCGGTGCCTGAACCTTCACCTTCGGTTCGGGCCCGCTCCAGCCCGCCTCCAGCAGGCGCGCCACCAGCGCAGGCAGCATCTGCCGCAGCTTTGCCGCCGCGGCGGCGTTGTCGACCAGCAGCACCCAGCTGCTGTCGTCCAGCGGACCGGCGCGCACGCTCTGGCGCAGCGGCGCCGGCAGCAGGTCTGCCACGGCGGCCAGCCGGCGCTTGCTCTGGTCCATCCGCTGCATCAGCCCGGCGAGCGGCTCGCTGCCCTGAAGCGCCTGTGACAGTGTCACGCTGCGCGGCAACGGCAAGGGCTGGCGTGGGGCGTTCATGCCCGGAGTCTACCCAGGCGGGTGCTACCATCAAAGGCTGGCCGCAGGCTGCCGCCCCGCTTGCAAACTGCCACATCGGATCCATCTAGGCCGATTCTGGCAATTTGCCAGCACCGCAGGCACGTACGCGAACGCCCCCGCGTCGGCCCGTCCCCATCAACAGCCCACGCCCGCCGCATGCTTCCCAAGATCCTGACCCAGTTGTTCGGCAGCCGCAACGACCGCCTGCTGAAGACCTACCGGCGCACGGTGGACAAGATCAACGCGCTCGAGCCGCAATACGAGCGGCTGGACGACGCCGCACTGCGCGCCTGCACCGACGACTTCAAGAAGCGCGTCGAATCCGGCACCAGCCTGGACGACCTGTTGCCCGAGGCCTTTGCCGTCTGCCGCGAAGCCGGCAAGCGCGTGCTGAAGATGCGCCACTTCGATGTGCAGCTGATCGGAGGCATGGTGCTGCACGAAGGCAACATCGCCGAGATGCGCACCGGCGAAGGCAAGACGCTGATGGCGACGCTGCCGGTCTACCTGAACGCCCTGGCCGGCAAGGGTGTGCACCTGGTCACGGTGAACGACTACCTGGCGCGCCGCGACGCCGAATGGATGGGGCGCCTTTACAACTTCCTGGGCCTGAGCGTCGGCATCAACGTACCGGGCATGGACCGCGCCGAAAAGCAGCTGGCCTTTGCCGCCGACGTCACCTACGGCACGAACAACGAGTTCGGCTTCGACTACCTGCGCGACAACATGGTCACCGACGTGCGCGACCGGGTCGCCCGCGGGCTCAGCTACGCCATCGTCGACGAGGTCGATTCCATCCTCATCGACGAGGCCCGCACGCCGCTGATCATCAGCGGGCAGGCCGAAGACCACACCGAGATGTACGTGCGCATCAACACGGTGGTGCCGCACCTGAAGAAGCAGATCGGCGAAGCCAACATCCGCACCGGGGAAGGCGTGATCGAGCCTGGCGACTTCACCGTCGACGAAAAGGCCCACCAGGTCTTCCTGACCGAAGCCGGCCACGAAAACGCCGAACGCCTGCTGGGCGAAGCGGGCCTGCTGGCCGAAGGCGCAAGCCTGTACGACCCGGCCAACATCGCGCTCATGCACCATGTGTACGCGGCGCTGCGCGCGCACAACCTGTACAACCGCGACCAGCACTACGTGGTGCAGAACGGCGAAGTCGTCATCGTCGACGAATTCACCGGCCGCCTGATGACGGGCCGGCGCTGGAGCGACGGCCTGCACCAGGCCGTGGAGGCCAAGGAAGGCGTGGCCATCCAGTCAGAGAACCAGACCCTGGCCTCGGTCACCTTCCAGAACTACTTCCGCATGTACGCCAAGCTCGGCGGCATGACCGGCACGGCCGACACCGAAGCCTACGAATTCCAGGAAATCTATGGCCTGGAAACGGTGGTCATCCCGCCGAACAGGCCCACCATCCGCAAGGACGACAACGACCTCATCTACAAGACGGCCAAGGAAAAGTACGACGCCGTCGTCCGGGACATCCGCGACTGCCATGAACGCGGGCAGCCGGTGCTGGTGGGCACCACGTCCATCGAGAACTCCGAGCTCATCAGCGAACTGCTGAAGAAGGCAGCGTTGCCGCACCAGGTGCTGAACGCCAAGCAGCACGCCAAGGAAGCCGAGATCGTGGCCCAGGCCGGGCGTCCCGGCGTGGTCACCATTGCCACCAACATGGCCGGCCGCGGCACCGACATCGTGCTGGGTGGCAACGTCGAAAAGCAGATCCAGTTCCTGGAGGAAGACGCCGCCCTCGACGACGCAGAACGCCAGACGCGCGCGCAGAAGCTGAAGGACGAATGGCAGGCGCTGCACGAGCAGGTGAAGGCCGCTGGCGGCCTGCGCATCGTGGCCACCGAACGGCATGAAAGCCGGCGCATCGACAACCAGCTGCGCGGTCGCAGCGGCCGCCAGGGCGACCCCGGCGCCAGCCGCTTCTACCTGAGCCTGGACGACCAGCTCATGCGCATCTTTGCGGGCGACCGCGTGCGCTCGATCATGGACAAGCTGAAGATGCCCGAAGGCGAGGCCATCGAAGCCGGCATCGTCAACCGCAGCATCGAAGGCGCGCAGCGCAAGGTCGAGGCGCGCAACTTCGACATGCGCAAGCAGCTGCTCGAATACGACGACGTTGCCAACGACCAGCGCAAGGTCATGTACCAGCAGCGCAACGAGATCCTCGAGGCGGCCGACCTCAGCACGCAGATCGCCAACCTGCGCAAGAGCGCGATGACCGAGGTCGTGCGAACCCATGTGCCGGCTGAAAGCCTGGAAGAGCAGTGGGACCTGGACGCGCTGGAGCGCGTGCTGAAGGACGAGTGGCAGCTGGACGTGCCGCTGAAGGCCATGGTCGAAGGCAGCGACAGCATCGTCGACGAGGAGATCGTCGACAAGGTGGTGCAGGCCGCCGACGAGATGTTCAACGCCAAGGTCGAGCAGGTCGGCGCCGAGCAATTCATGCCCTTCATGCGCATGGTGCTCCTGCAAAGCATCGACAGCCACTGGCGTGAACACCTGGCCGCGCTGGACTACCTGCGCCAGGGCATCCACCTGCGTGGCTATGCCCAGAAGAACCCGAAGCAGGAATACAAGCGCGAGGCCTTCGAGCTGTTCAGCCAGCTGCTCGACGTGGTGAAGCTGGAAGTCACGCGGGTGCTGATGACCGTGCGCATCCAGAGCCAGGACCAGGCCGCGCAGGCCGCGCAGGCGCTGGAGGCGCAGGTCAGCGCTGTGAGCAACGTGTCCTATACGCATCCGAACGAGGATGGCAGTGTCTCGACCGAGGCCGCTGTCGCCACCCGCATGGCCGCCATGCCCCCTGGCGAGGTGCCCAAGGTCGGGCGCAACGACCCCTGCCCCTGCGGCAGCGGCAAGAAGTACAAGAACTGCCACGGCCAGCTGGCCTGAGCCTGCACGCGCACGGCAGCGCCGCTGTCGACCACGAACCCCGCCTCGGCGGGGTTCGTCGTTTGTGGCTGCCACATCGTGTGCGAAGCCTGGCGCACACGAATCGGTCGCGTTGCGACCGACGTGTCGCAATCAGGGGTTCTGCTCCCCCCGATTCGGGGTTGTATCGGCTGGAGGGCCTCCTTATCGTGATTTTTTCATCTTGATGACGGAGCTCCCTTTGCGGAACAAACAATTGGCTGTGGCGGCGGCCTTGCTGTGCGGCAGCTGGGCAGCCCAGGCCCAGGCGGCCCTGACCGAAGGTTTCGACGATGTTGCAGGGCTGGCCGGTGCCGGCTGGACCATCGTCAACACCAGCCCTTCACCCGACACGACCTGGTTCCAGGGCAACACGGGCATCTTCGAAACGCCGTTCGGCCCGGCCAATTCCTACGCGGCTGCGGCTTTCACGGGCACCAGCGCGCCCACCGGCTCCGTCGCCAACTGGCTCATCACGCCGCAACTGCTGCTCGACCCGACCAGCACCGTGTCGCTGTCGGTGCGTGTCGGCGGCGACGACTTCCTGGACCGCCTGGACGTACTGATCAGCACCACCGGCACCGCTGCTGGCGATTTTTCGCTCATCGGCAGCTACAGCTCTTCGGTCGACAACGGCTGGGTGAACCAGAGCTTTGCCGCGGCGCTGGGTGCGGCCACGCCCAGCTATGTGGCTTTTCGTTACGTCGTCGACAACGTCGCCACCGCGGGCAATTACCTGGGCATCGACAGCGTCGTGATCACCGCCGTACCCGAACCCACCACCACGCTGCTGCTGGGCCTGGGCCTGGCCGGCCTGCTGGCCCGTCGTCGTCTTGTGTCCTGAAGGCAGGTCCCCCATGAAGCTCTCATCCACTTCCACCCAGATGGCCCTGGCCCTGTGCCTGGTGTTCGGCATGGTTGCCACGGCCCACGCCCAGCGTGTCGTGCGTGACGCCGCCACGGGCGAACTGCGCCCGCTCACGGCCGCAGAAGCACAGCAACTCGAGGACGTCGACCGCGCGCTGCGCAACCGCGTGCCCCGCGGCCTGCTCACGGGCATCGCGAACCCGCAACCCGTGCGCATGCCCGATGGCTCCGACTTCCTGGAAAGCACCGACGCCGACCTGAACTACTCCGTCGTCATCCGCACCCCCGACGGCCGCCTGATTCGCCAGTGCGTGTCCAACCCGGTGCTGGCCGAACGCATCGGCCGCGGCGAGATCACGTCCTTCACCACGAATTTCATGGAGCGTCTGAATGAGCGCTGATCGGATCTCCACCGCCTTCAGGCCGCTGGCCGCGGCCGTGTTCCTGGGCGCATGCCTGTGGGCGCAGCAAGCTTCGGCTGCCGCGAACATCGTCGTCAACTTCACCAACACCGGCACCGTCGGCTACAACGACCCGACGCCTGCCGCGCCCGTGGGTGGCAACCCCGCCACCACGCTGGGCGAGCAGCGACGCTTTGCCACGCAGCATGCGGCCAACCTGTGGGCCGCCACGCTGACCAGCAACGCCACCATCCGCATCAACGCGCAGTTCACGGCGCAGGCCTGTACCGACACCTCGGCCACGCTGGGCAGTGCCGGCCCGATCGGCAACTTCCGCAACTTCCCCGAGGCCACGTTCCAGGACACCTGGTATCCCTCGGCGCTGCGCAATCGGCTGGCCGGCAACGAAGCGCAGCCGAATGCCGCGCAACTGCAGATCAACTTCAACGTCAACCTGGGCACGCCGGGCTGCCTGTCGGCCAGCCCGTGGTACTTCGGCATCGACAACAACCCGCCGCCCGGTGCCATCAACCTGGTGGTGGTGCTGCTGCACGAATTTGGCCATGGCCTGGGCTTCACGGTCGGCCCGACCAGCGGCTCCAGCGGCGCCCGCAACTCCGGCAGCCCGTCGATCTGGGAACGATTCATGGTCGACAACCAGACGGGCCTGAGCTGGTTCGAGATGACCACCAATGCCCAGCGTGCGGCATCGGCCATCGGTGTCGACCGCCTGGTCTGGTCTGGCCCGAACGTGACAGCCGCCGTGCCTTCGGTGCTGCGCCAGGGCATCGCCACGGTTGCCATCTCCGGCCCGGCGGTGCGCGTGCCCTTCACCGCGAACGTGGGCGAAGCCTCGTTCGGCCAGCCGATCACCAGCTCGCCATTCACGGCCGAGGTCGCACCGGTCATCGACCAGCCCGACGGTCGAACGGGCCTGGCCTGCGTGCCGCTGTCGGCAACCAACGCTCGCGCCGTGCTCGGCAAGATCGCGCTCGTCGACCGTGGCACCTGCAACTTCATCGTGAAGACCGCCAACCTGCAGGCAGCCGGTGCCATCGGCATGCTGGTGGTGGACAACGTGGCAGCGCTGTTGCCGCCGAACGTGGGTGGCGTGAACCCGGCAGCAACCATTCCCAGCGCCAGCGTGCGCCTCGTCGACGGCAACCTCATCAAGGACCAGCTCAAGCGTCGTTCGCGCACCTCTACCGGTGTGTTCGCCACGCTGGGCCTGACCGGCACGCAGTTCGCCGGTGCCGACGCCCAGGGCCGCATCAAGCTCTTCACGCCCAACCCGTTCCAGGGTGGTTCCTCGGTCTCGCACTACGACGTCACGGCCTTTCGTCACCAGCTGATGGAGCCGGCCATCAATGGCGACCTGACGCAGAGCGTGCTGCCGCCGCAGGACCTGACCTTCCGCCTGTTCCAGGACATCGGCTGGTAAGTCACGGCGCGCTGTCGTTCCAACGCGAACCCCGCCTCGGCGGGGTTCGCTGCTTTCCGGCGCCTGCCTAGAATCCGGGTCCCCTGCCGAACGTTCCGCGAAAGCCATTCATGCCCGTCAATCTCAGCGCCCCCGACCCGCAGCACCTGCATGCCGTTCCGGGGCTGCGCATCGGCGTGGCGATGGCCGGCGTGCGCAAGGCCAACCGCCGCGACCTGGTGGTGTTCGCGCTGGACGAGGGCAGCGCCGTGGCCGGCGTCTTCACCGCCAACCGTTTCTGCGCCGCGCCCGTGCAGCTGTGCCGCGAACATCTCCAGGCGGGCAGCGCGGCGGTGCGCGCCCTGGTCGTGAACACCGGCAATGCCAACGCCGGCACCGGCGCCGACGGCCTGCAGCGCGCCCGCCGCACCTGCAGCTCCCTGGCCGCGCTGATGCAGGTGCAGCCGCAGCAGGTGCTGCCGTTTTCCACCGGCGTGATCATGGAAACCCTGCCGGTCGAACGCATCGAAGCCGGCCTGCCCGCGGCGCTGGCGGGGCTGCGCCCGGCCGACGGCGCGGCCTGGGCCGAGGCCGCCACCGGCATCATGACCACCGACACCCTGCCCAAGGCGGCCTCGCGCCAGGTGCAGATCGGTGGGCGCACGGTCAGCGTCACCGGCATCGCCAAGGGCGCGGGCATGATCCGCCCGAACATGGCCACGATGCTGGGTTTCGTCGCCACCGACGCCGTCATCGCCCCGGGCCTGCTGCAGGCCCTGGTGACCGAAGCCGCCGACCTGAGCTTCAACCGCATCACCATCGACGGCGATACGTCCACCAACGACAGCTTCATGCTGATGGCCACGCAGCAGGCCGGCCATGCCGCCATCACCGCCCTGGACAGCGCCGAAGGCCGCGCGCTGCGCGACGCCGTGGTGGTGGTGTCGCAGCAGCTGGCCCAGGCCATCGTGCGCGACGGCGAGGGCGCCACCAAGTTCATCAGCATCGTCGTCGAAGGCGGGCGCAGCGAAGCCGAATGCAGGCTGGTGGCCTATGCCATTGCCCATTCGCCACTGGTGAAGACCGCGTTCTTCGCCAGCGACCCCAACCTGGGCCGCATCCTCGCGGCCGTGGGCTACGCCGGCATCGGCGACCTGGACCAGGGCCTCATCGACCTGTTCCTGGACGAGGTGCACGTGGTGCGCGAAGGCGGCCGCCACCCCGACTACCGCGAAGAACACGGCCAGCGCGTGATGAAGCAGGCCGAGATCACGGTGCGCGTGGACCTGCACCGGGGTGATGCCCGGGCCCAGGTCTGGACCTGCGACTTTTCGACCGAGTACGTGACGATCAACGCCGACTACAGGTCCTGACCGAGGCTGCCCTGAGGTTCCTTCCCCGCATTCCCGAGGGCGACCTCTGGCGCGACCCGGCCTACCTGCGGCTGTGGACCAGCATCCTCACCAGCAGCTTCGGCAACCAGGTGATGATGCTGGCGCTGCCGCTCACCGCGGCCGTGCTGCTGCAGGCCAAGCCCACCCAGATGGGGCTGCTGGTCGCGATCGAACTGCTGCCGTTCATCCTGCTGTCGCTGCCCGCGGGTGTATGGCTGGACCGCGTGCGCAAGCTGCCGGTCTATGTCGTGGGCGAAAGCCTGCTGGCCCTGGCCGCCATCAGCGTGCCGGTGGCCTGGTGGCTGGGCTGGCTGACGATGGGCTGGCTGTACGTGGTGGGCTTCGTCATCGGCGCCGTGCACACCGTGGCCGGCACGGCGGCGCAGATCGTGCTGACACAGGTGGTCCCGCGTGACCGGCTGGTCGAGGCGCATGCGAAGAACGCGCTGGCCAGTTCGGGTGCCGAAGTGGCGGGCCCGGGCTTTGCGGGGCTGCTGATCAAGCTGGCCGGCGCGCCCGTGGCGCTGCTGCTGAACGCCGCCTTGCTGCTGGGTTCCGCGCTCATCCTGCGCGGCGTCAATGTGCACGAAAGGCGTCAGCCGCGGCCAGGGGGCGACTCGCTGGGCCACTTCTGGCGCGAGATGAAGGCCGGCCTGCGTTTCGTCGTGGGCCACCGGCTGCTGCTGACGCTGGGTGTGCTGATGGGCGTCTGGCAGATGTGCCATTACGCGGCCATGGTGGTGCAGATCCTGTTCGCCACGCGCACCCTGGGCCTGTCGGAGCAGGCGGTGGGCCTGTGCTACACCGGGGTGGGCGTGGGCACCATCCTGGGCAGCGTGTATGGCCGGCGTGTCAGCCACCGCATCGGGCCGGGGCCCTGCCTGGTGGTGGGCTATGCCATCTGCGGCCTGGGCTGGGGCCTGCTGGCGGTGGCGCCGGCCAATGCCTGGGGCGTGGCCGCGTTTGCGCTGATGATGGCCATGTTCGCCGGCGGCGCGGTCTTCATCTTCATCAACTTCCTGGCGCTGCGCCAGGCCGTCACCCCCGAACCCATGCTGGGGCGGATGACCAGCACCATGCGCTGGATCACGCTGCTGGCGGCCGGCCCCGGGGCGCTGCTCGGGGGCTGGCTGGGCGAACACGTGGGCTTGCGTTCGGCCCTGGGCTTCGCGGCCGTGGGTTCCTTGCTGCTGGTCGTCGTGGCCTGGCGGCTGCCGCTGATCCGCAACCTGAAGACACTGCCTGAACCCGAGCGCGAGTCCGACTGGGTGGGTGCCGAGGCCCATGTGCGGCCGACCACCTGAAAGAGCGGCCGTTCAGGCGCCCGGGCCCAGCCTGTCCACCGCGTCGGTGATGATGCCTTGCACGCCCAGCGCCAGCAGCCGCTGCGCTTCGGCGGCGTCGTTCACGGTGTAGCACAGCCCGCGCAGGCCCTGGGCCTGCAGCGTGGCCATCAGTGCGGCGTCCATCAGGCGGTAATTCGTCACCACGGCCACGCAGCCCAGCGCCTGGGCCGCGGCCAGCCAGCCTTCCCACAGGGTGTCGAGCAGCAGCGCCCGCGGAATGGCCGGTGCGCTGGCCATGGCCCCGGCCAGCGCTTCGGGCTGGAAGGAACTGAACAGCGGCGGCGTGGCCGTGGCCGGCCACAGCGACAGGCAGGCCAGGCCTACCGCCTCGCCAGTGGCCCTTTCCAGCCCGGGGGTGGGCTTGATCTCGATGTTCAGCAGGTAGCCGTTGCCCAGCACGAAGCGCGCGATGGCCTGCAGCGTGGGCATCGGTTCGCCGGCATGCGCGGGCGAATGCCAGCTGCCGGCGTCGCACAGTGACAGTTCCTGCCAGGGCCGCAGGCCTGCCGTGCCCTGGCCGCTGGTGGTGCGTTCCAGCGTGGCGTCGTGCAGCAGGAAGGGCACATGGTCGGCGCTGAGCTTCACGTCGCATTCGAAGGCGCGGTAGCCATGTGCAGCGCCCAGCCTGAATGCGGCCAGGGTGTTTTCCGGGGCCAGCTTGCCGGCGCCGCGATGGGCAATCCAGGTGGGGTAGGGCCAGGGCTGAAAGTTCATCATCATCAAGGCGGCCGGGCTCAGCCACGGTGCAGAGGTTGGGCAGGGTTGCAAGCCTAAGCCCGCAGCCGCAGCCACCCTGCGAACGCCGCGGTATGGGGGCTGCGTTAGCATTCTGGCAAACCCTATGAACGCGCCGCTCTCCATCCTGTCCGCTTCCCGCCCCGTTGTTGCCATTGGCGGCGACGACAGCACGCACACGCGACTGCGCGAGATTCCCTACAACTACACCTCGCTGTCCGACCGCGAGATCGTCATCCGCCTGCTGGGCAACCGCGCCTGGGAACTGCTGCAGCAGCTGCGCGGCGAACGCCGCACCGGCCGTTCGGCGCGCATGTTGTACGAGGTGCTGGGCGACATCTGGGTGGTGCAGCGCAACCCCTACCTGGAAGACGACCTGCTGGACAACCCCAAACGGCGGCAGGCGCTCATCGACGCACTGCACCACCGGCTGGGGGAAGTGGCCAAGCGCCGCAGCCCGCACGAAGACCCGCAGCGCGACGCCCTGGTCGGCGAACTGCTGGCCGCCGCCGGCCAGGCCGTCGAAGACTTCGCCGCGCGCTTCCGCGCGGTGTGGGACCTGCGCAAGGCCTCGCGCAAGGTGCTGGGCCGGCACACCGCCAAGGACAACCTGAAGTTCGACGGCCTGTCGCGCGTTTCGCATGTCACCGACGCCACCGACTGGCGCGTGGAATATCCCTTCGTCGTGCTGACGCCCGACACCGAAACCGAGATGGCCGGGCTGGTCAAGGGCTGCGTCGAACTCGGCCTGACCATCATTCCGCGCGGCGGCGGCACCGGCTACACCGGCAGCGCCGTGCCGCTGACCTGGAAAAGCGCGGTCATCAACACCGAAAAGCTCGAAGCGCTGGGCAAAGTCGAGATGATCAGCCTGCCCGGCGTGCCGCACCCGGTGGCCACCATCACCAGCGAAGCTGGCGTGGTCACCCAGCGCGTTGCCGACGCGGCCGAGGCCGCCGGCCATGTGTTCGCCGTCGACCCCACCTCGGCCGAGGCCAGCTGCATCGGCGGCAACATCGCCATGAACGCCGGCGGCAAGAAGGCCGTGCTGTGGGGCACCGCGCTGGACAACCTGGCCAGCTGGAAGATGGTGACGCCGGATGCCAAGTGGCTGGAAGTCGTGCGTCTGAACCACAACCTGGGCAAGATCCACGACATCGAACTGGCCAGCTTCGAACTGCGCTACTTCGACGCCTCCGGCAAGACGCTGGAACGCACCGAACGCCTGGACATTCCCGGCCGCGTGTTCCGCAAGGAAGGCCTGGGCAAGGACGTCACCGACAAGTTCCTGGCTGGCCTGCCCGGCATCCAGAAGGAAGGCTGCGACGGCCTGATCACCAGCGCGCGCTGGGTGCTGCACCGCATGCCCGCGCACACGCGCACGGTGTGCATGGAATTCTTCGGCAATGCCAAGGACGCGGTGCCGAGCATCGTCGAGATCAAGGACTACCTGTTCGCGCAGACCGACGTGAAGCTGGCCGGCCTGGAACACCTGGACGACCGCTACCTGAAGGCCGTGGGCTATGTCACCAAGAGCAAGCGTGCGCTGAACGGCCTGAACGGCGCTTCCGGCAGCAGCAGCGGCCTGCCGAAGATGGTGCTCATCGGCGACATCGTCGGTGACGACGAAAACGCGGTCGCGCGCGCCACCAGCGAGGTCGTGCGCATCGCCAATTCACGCCATGGCGAAGGCTTCGTCGCCGTCAGCGCCGACGCGCGCAAGAAGTTCTGGCTGGACCGCAAGCGCACCGCCGCCATCGCCAAGCACACCAACGCCTTCAAGATCAACGAAGACGTGGTGATCCCGCTGCCGCGGATGGGCGAGTACACCGAAGGCATCGAGCGCATCAACATCGAGCTGAGCCTGCGCAACAAGCTCGAGCTGGTCGACGCGCTGCAGCAGCTGTTCCAGCGCAGCCCCTTGCCCCTGGGCAAGAGCGACGACGCCGGCGACATTCCCAGCGCCGAGCTGCTGGAAGACCGCGTGCAGCAGGCGCTGGCCCTGCTGGCCGAGGTGCGTGCGCTGTGGCAGTTCTGGCTGGACAACCTGGACGTGGTGCAGCCCGACAGCCAGGAGACGCTGTTCGCGCAGCTGCAAGACTGGCGGCTGCGTGCTTCATGGAAGACGCAGATCCTGAAGCCCCTGCAGCTGCTGTTTGCCGGTGGCGCCTTCCAGCCGCTGCTGGAAGAGTGCAAGCGCATCCACAAGGAAGTGCTGCGCGGCCGGGTGTGGGCGGCCCTGCACATGCATGCCGGCGACGGCAACGTGCACACCAACCTGCCCGTCAACAGCGACAACTACGCCATGCTGCAGACGGCGCACGAAGCCGTGGCCCGCATCATGGCGCTGGCGCGGCGGCTGGGTGGCGTCATCAGCGGTGAACACGGCATCGGCATCACCAAGCTCGAGTTCCTGAGCGACGAAGAACTGGCGCCCTTTGCCGCGTACAAGGCCCGGGTCGACCCCGAGGGCCGCTTCAACAAGGGCAAGCTGCTGCGCACGCCCGCCGGCGGCAACGCCAGCGAGGGCCGCGCCTCCGACCTGCGCGCCGCCTACACCCCCAGCTTCGGCCTGATGGGGCATGAATCGCTGATCATGCAGCGCAGCGAGATCGGCGCCATCAGCGACAGCATCAAGGACTGCCTGCGCTGCGGCAAGTGCAAGCCGGTGTGCGCCACCCACGTGCCGCGCGCCAACCTGCTGTACAGCCCGCGCAACAAGATCCTGGCCACTTCGCTGCTGATCGAAGCCTTCCTGTACGAAGAGCAGACCCGCCGCGGCATCAGCGTCAAGCACTGGGAAGACTTCGAGGACGTGGCCGACCACTGCACCGTGTGCCACAAGTGCGAAAGCCCGTGCCCGGTGAAGATCGACTTCGGCGACGTCACCATGAACATGCGCAACCTGCTGCGCACCATGGGCAAGAAGAGCTTCCGCCCCGGCAACGCCGTGGCCATGGCCTTCCTGAACACCACCAACCCGCAGACCATCAAGCTGATGCGCAGCGCGATGGTGGGCGTGGGCTTCAAGGTGCAGCGCTTCGCCAACGACATGCTCAAGCTGGCCGCGCGCAAGCAGACTGCCGCACCCCCGGCCACGCTGGGCCCGGCGCCGCTGAAAGAGCAGGTCATCCACTTCATCAACAAGAAGATGCCCGGCGGCCTGCCGAAGAAAACCGCCCGCGCGCTGCTGGACATCGAGGACCGGGACTACGTGCCCATCATCCGCGACCCCGCCGCCACCACGTCGGAAACCGAGGCCGTGTTCTATTTCCCCGGCTGCGGCAGCGAACGCCTGTTCAGCCAGGTGGGCCTGGCCACCCAGGCCATGCTGTGGCGGGCCGGCGTGCAGACCGTGCTGCCCCCGGGCTACCTGTGCTGCGGCTACACAAGGCCGACAAGATCATCACCGACAACCGGGTGCTGTTCCACCGCGTGGCCAACACCCTGAACTACCTGGACATCAAGACCGTGGTGGTGAGTTGTGGCACCTGTTACGACCAGTTGCAGGGCTACCAGTTCGAGGACATCTTTCCGGGCTGCCGCATCGTCGACATCCACGAATTCCTGCTGGAAAAGGGCATCACCTTGCAGGACAACCAGGCCGGCTACCTGTACCACGACCCCTGCCACAGCCCGATGAAGCTGCAGGACCCGATGAAGACCGTGAAGGCCCTGGTCGGTGACATGGTGCTGAAGAACGAGCGCTGCTGCGGCGAAAGCGGCACGCTGGGCGTGACCCGGCCCGACATCAGCACGCAGGTGCGTTTCCGCAAGGAAGAAGAGCTGCAAAAGGGCGAGACCGCGCTGCGCGCGCTGATGGCCGCCCAGCCCGGCCTGAGCGCTGCCGCCCAGGCCAACGTGAAGATCCTGACCAGCTGCCCCAGCTGCCTGCAGGGGCTGAAGCGCTACGAAGGCGACATGAACAGCGGCCTGCTCGAAGCCGACTACATCGTCGTCGAAATGGCCCGCCAGATGCTGGGCCCGACATGGCTGGAAGATTACGTGGCGCGCGCCAACGCCGGGGGCATCGAACGGGTTCTGGTGTAGCCGCACGGCGACGAAGTTCGCCCCAAAGGCCCCAAGGGCGCGGCTGCCTTCTTCAGCAAGGCACGAACCCGGCGCTACACTGGGTTTCAACCACAGGACGGAGTGGAAGCGACAGCACCATGGCCAACCCCAAGATCCAAGTCGCCGCACCCACGGCACTGACCGTTCACCAAGCCTCACGCGTTCTGGAAATTGCCTTCGACGACGGTGCCAGCTTTCGAATCCCGTTCGAACTGATGCGTGTCTACTCGCCTTCGGCCGAAGTGCAAGGCCACGGGCCCGGGCAGGAAGTGCTGCAGACCGGCAAGCGCATGGTCGGCATCACCGACATCCAGGCCGTGGGCCACTACGCCGTGCAGCCGCGTTTTTCCGACGGCCACGACACGGGCATCTTTTCCTGGCCCTACCTGTACCACCTGGGCGCCGACCAGGCCGAGCTGTGGCAGCGCTATGAATCACGCCTGGCCGCGGCCGGTGCCAGCCGCGACGACGCCATGCCCGTTGCTGCAGGCAGCGCCTGCGGCAGCCATTCCCACTGAGTTTTCCCGGGCCCCGCCATGGCGCAGACGCACTTCGGTTACCAGACGGTCGACGACGCGGAGAAGGCCAGCCGCGTGCGGGGCGTCTTCGACTCCGTGGCCCCCAGCTACGACCTGATGAACGACGTCCTGTCGGGTGGCCTGCACCGTGTCTGGAAGTCCTACACCGTGTCCGTGGCCAACGTGCAGCCGGGTGACCGCGTGCTGGACATCGCCGGCGGCACCGGCGATTTGGCCCGTGCCTTTGCCAGCCAGGTGGGCGACAGCGGCCGCGTGGTGCTGACCGACATCAACGAAGCCATGCTGCGCACCGGCCGCGACCGCCTGCTCGACGAAGGCCGGGTCCTGCCCACGGCCGCCTGCGACGCCGAGCACCTGCCTTTCGCCGACGCCAGCTTCGACCTGGCCAGCGTGGCCTTCGGCCTGCGCAACATGACCCACAAGGAAGCCGCCCTGAAGGAAATGGCGCGCGTGCTGCGGCCGGGTGGCCGCCTGCTGGTGCTGGAGTTCTCGCGCCCGGCCGAACCGCTGCGCAAGGCCTACGACGTGTATTCCTTCAAGCTCATGCCCATGCTGGGCAAGCTGATTGCCGGCGACGCCGAAAGCTACCGCTACCTGGCCGAGAGCATCCGCATGCACCCCGACCAGGCCACGCTGAAGGCCATGATGAAAGACGCCGGCTTCGGCCACGTCGACGTGCACAACCTGGCCGCGGGCATCGTGGCCCTGCACGTGGGGGTGAAATGCTGAATCGCCTGCGTCACCAGGTGGGGCAGCGGCTGTCCCACGGGCTTTCAGGCATCCGCGGCATCCGCGGCAAGCACGGCCAGAGCATCGGGGCGTCCAGGCTCAAGTGGCGCCGCAAGCATGAAGTCGAGGAACTGCTGCGCGTGGCCCGCCTGAGCTTCGTGCAACTGCAGGCCGCATGGGACCGTGCCGACATCAGCGCCCTGGGCAGCCTGGCCACCCCGCAGCTGCTGGATGAATTGCGCCTGCAGCTGGCCGAACGCGGCCCCGCCCCCAACGTCACCGAGGTGCTGAGCCTGGAAGCGCGCCTGCTCAGCCTGGAAGACCTGCAGGAAGCCTTCGTGGCCAGCGTCGAATTCAGCGGCCTCATCCGCGAACAGCTGGATGCTGGCGCAGCGCCTTTCCGCGAACTGTGGCTTCTGGCCAAGATGAAGTCCGGCGGCAAGGGCTGGCAGCTGGCGCGCGTGCAGTCGCTGTCCTAGCCGGCTGCTGCCTGCCTGGGCAGTCACAGATCGGCTGTCACAGACAGGCTGTAGGCTTGTCTTACGGGGATGTCGGCAGCGTGAGTTTGTGCCGGCCTGGATCCCACACCTGAGGGCGGTGCCGCGCCCATCCGCCTGAAGGGCTACGGTTACACTCAAATTCCAAGCCCACGAGGAACCGCGGGCTCGCCAGAGCCTCGCAGCCCTGGGCCAGGGCGGTCACGGTGGCAATCTGGCCTTTCCGGCAAAAACCCGAAGTTGCAAGGACCTTGCAGATGAACCAGACGAAGTTCGACACCCGCGCCCGGCGCTGGATTCCCCTGACGGCCCTGGCCGCTGCGCTGCTGCTTGCCGGCTGCGGTGACAAGAAGGAAGACAAGCCGGCCAGCCAGACCGCGGTGAAGGTCAACAAGGACGAGATCACCGTCCACCAGATCAACTTCGTGCTGCAGCAGCAGCGCGGCCTGAAGCCCGAACAGACAGACGCTGCCAGCCGCCAGATTCTGGAACGCCTGATCGACCAGGAAGTGGCCCTGCAAAGGGCGGAAGAGCAGAAGATCGACCGCGACCCGCGCGTGGTTCAGGCGGTGGAAGCCGCGCGCCGCGAGATCGTCGCCCGGGCCTACCTGGAAAAAGTGGGCGAAAACGCCCCCCGGCCCACGCCCGACGAAATCCGCAAGTACTACGAAGAGAAGCCGGCCCTCTTCAGCGAGCGCCGCGTCTACAGCATCCAGGAAATCGCCATCGAGGCCAAGCCCGAGCAGCAGGCCGAACTGCGCGACGCATTGGCCGCGGCGAAGAACATCGACGAGTTCATCGGCTACCTGCGGGCCAAGGAATTCCGTTTCACCGGCAACCAGGCCGTGCGCGCCGCCGAGCAACTGCCGTTGAGCAGCCTGGAGTCTTTCGCGAAGATGAAAGACGGGCAGGCGGCGCTGGTGCCCGCGCCCACGGGCGTGCAAGTCATCGTGCTGGCCGGTTCGCGCAGCCAGCCTGTCACCGAAGAACAAGCCCGGCCGGCCATCGAACAGTTCATCCTGAACGAACGCAAGCGCAAGCTGGTCGAAGACGACATCAAGGCCCTGCGTGCAGCGGCGAAGATCGAATACGTGGGCAAGTTCGCTGAAGCTGCGGCTTCGGCGCCGGCTGGCACGGCACCTGCTGGTTCCACCGCGGCCGCCGTACCGGGCGCGCCTGCAGCATCTGCGGGGGTGGCCCCGGCCGCCGCCGCAACACCGGCCGCACCTGCGGCCAGCACGGGGCTGAGCAGCGCCGACATCAGCAAGGGCATGGGACTGAAGTGATGAACCGTTATTTGATGCGTTGCCTGGCCTTGCTGGCGCCGTTGTGGCTGGCGGCCACCCTGCCGGCCTGGGCCCAGCAGCCCCAGGCCGCTGCGGCGCCGTCTGCGCCTGTGGCAAACGAATACCGTCTGGGCTCGGGCGACGTCGTCCGCATTTCCGTGTTCCAGAACCCCGACCTGACCCTGGAAACCCGCATCACCGAAGCCGGGCTGGTTTCCTATCCTCTGCTGGGCAGCGTCCGCCTGGGCGGGCAAAGCGTCACCGGTGCCGAACGCCTGATCGCCGACGGCCTGCGCAACGGCAACTTCGTCAAGAGCCCGCAAGTCACCCTGGTGGTGCTGCAGGTGCGCGGCAACCAGGCCAGCGTGCTGGGCCAGGTGAACCGCCCCGGGCGCTTCCCGCTGGAAGTGGCCGACATGCGCCTGACCGACCTGCTGGCCATGGCCGGCGGCACCGCCAACGGTGGTGCCGACCTGGTGGTGGTAACGGGCACCCGCGACGGCAAGCCCTTCCGCCAGGAAGTCGACCTGCCCACGCTGTTCACTCCGGGCGGTGCTTCGCAAGACCTGTTCATCCTGAACGGCGACACCCTGTGGGTCGACCGCCAGCCCATCGTCTACATCTACGGCGAGGTGCAGCGCCCGGGCCCCATGCGCCTGGAACGCGACATGACCTTGCTGCAGGCCCTGGCCACCGGCGGTGGCCTGACACTGCGCGGCACCGCCAAGGGCATCGTCGTGCACCGCAAGGGCGCGGGTGGCAAGGTCGAAGTGATCACCCCGCAGATGACCGACCTGGTTCGCGAAGGCGACGTCGTGTTCGTCCGCGAAAGCCTGTTCTGACGGAGCGCTGAGATGACTTTTGGTCAGTTTCTATCGATATTGAAAGCGCGCTGGTGGCTGGTGCTGCTGGTGCTGGGGTCGGTGTTGGGTGTGACGCTGGTGGTGAACCTGCTGCTGCCCAAGCAGTACGAAGCCTCGGCCAGTGTGGTGCTGGATTTCAGGCCCGACCCGCTGAGTGCAGCGCTGTACGGCGGCATGGCGCCGCCGGCACTGATGGCCACGCAGGTAGACATCATCAAAAGTGACCGCGTCGCTCAACGTGTGGTGCGCAACCTGAAGCTGAACGAAAACCCCCAGATCCGTCAGCAGTGGCAGGAAGAAACCCAAGGCCAGGGCAGCATCGAGGCCTGGCTGGGCACGGTGTTCCAGCGCAACATGAAGGTGGAGCCTTCGCGCGAAAGCAGCGTCATTTCCATCAGCTACACCGCAGCCGATCCGCGCTTCGCGGCCGGGCTGGCCAATGCCTTCGTGCAGGCCTACATCGACACGGCGCTGGAATTGCGCGTGGATCCTGCGCGCCAGTACTCCACCTTCTTCGACAACCGTTCCAAGGAAGCGCGCGAGGCGCTGGAAGCGGCGCAGACCCGAGTCAGCACCTTCCAGAAGGAAAACGGCATCATGGCCACCGACGAGCGGCTGGACATCGAGAACGCGCGCCTGAACGAGCTTTCTTCGCAGCTGACCGTGTTGCAGGCCATCTCGGCCGAGTCCAGCAGCCGCCAGGCCCAGGCCCAGGGCGGGCAGGGCGACCGCATGCAGGAAGTGCTGAACAGCCCCATCGTGGGATCTCTGAAGGCCGACCTGAACCGAGCGGAAGCCAGGTTGCAGGAACTGTCGACACGCCTGGGCGAGAACCATCCCCAAGTGCTGGAAGCGCGTGCGAGTTCGCAGGAACTCCGCGTGCGGCTGGAGGCCGAAACCCGGCGCGCCATGGGCAGCGTGACGGTGTCCAACACCATCAACCGCCAGCGCGAGGCGGAGATCCGGGCTTCGCTGGACGCGCAACGCGCCAAGGTGCTGCGCATGAGGGCCGTGCGCGACGAAGGCCTGGTGCTTTTGCGGGACGTTGATAACGCCCAGCGCGCCTACGACGCCGTGCTGCAGCGCTTCACCCAGACCAGCCTGGAAAGCCAGACGACGCAGAGCAACGTCAACCTGCTGACACAGGCAGCGCCGCCCTTGAAGCCTTCGGCGCCGCGTCTTGTGCTGAACACAATCCTCGCGTTTTTTGGCGGCGGCTTGCTGGCCATCGGTCTGGCTATGGCGCTTGAACTAAAAGACCGCCGCATCCGTAATTTGGACGATGTCGTCGATACCCTTGGGCTGCCGGTCATCGGCTCTATGCCGCGCCCGGGTTCCAAGCTCAGCTTGGGCAAGCGTCCTTCCCTCATGCAGCAGCGCTTGATGGCGCCCCTGCCTGCACCTGCAAAGGCGGCGTGATGGCCAAGTTCCGAGATTCCGCAATCGAAATCGTTGACCCTGCGCCTGCCGGCAGGCCCACTCCCGCTGCGGCTCCTCCGCTGTCGTCCAACGCTACTGGCGCTTCAGGGGACGACCCGGTTATTGACCGCAGCATCGGCGACATCATTGCCGAACTGCGTAACCTGACAGCGGAGCAAGTAGAAAAGGTCCTTCAGCACCAGCGCGATACGGGCGTACGCTTCGGCGAAGCCGCCGTCGCGCTGGGCCTGGCCACCAAGGACGACGTGCTGTACGCGCTGGCGCAGCAGTTCCACTACCCCTATGCCCCAGAGGAAGACCAGCGCAAGCTGAATCGCGATTTGGTAGCGCTGAATGAGCCTTTCTCGCCGCGCGCCGAAAGCTTCCGGGCACTGCGCAGCCAGTTGATGATGAGGGTGTTCACTGAAGGCACGGTGCACCCAGCCATCGCCGTGATCAGCCCGGAGCCGGGCGATGGCAAGACTTACTGCGCCACCAACTTGGCCGTGACTCTGGCCCAGTTGGGTGGTCGCACGCTGCTGGTCGACGCTGACATGCGCGGTCCGCGGGTGCACGAAATCTTCAATATTAAGAACGCAGCGGGCTTGTCGGGCATCCTATCGGGCCGCGCCGACAAGCAGGTCATCCAGCAGGTGGCAGGTATTCCCAGCCTGTTTGTTTTGCCCGTGGGCACTACGCCGCCGAACCCACTGGAACTGGTGGAGCGTCCTGCGTTTGGCCTGCTGATCAGAGAACTCGTGAGCAAATTCGATCATGTTGTGGTCGACACGCCGGCTGCTTTGTACGGCGCTGACTGTGCGGTGATTGCTGCACGCTGTGGCGCTGCGGTCGTGATTGCTCGCAAAGACGCGTCGCGTGCTGATTCGTTACGCGAACTCGTAGCCTCGTTGTCGGGCGCGCCGGTCAAACTGGCCGGCGTTGTTTTCAACGAGTTCTGAAACTGCCCCGCGCTAACACGACAAGGCTGCCCAAACATGTCCAGTGTGATGCCGCGCCCCGTGGGCGCCGGTCCCGACCTGAATGCCCGCATTGCGATGGGTGCGCTGCTCGCGGGCTTCCTTCTGCTGATGGTGCCGACGGTCATGGATCTTGCCAGTCAGATCTGGCAGACGGACGAGCAGGGCCACGGACCGATCATCGGTGCGGTGAGCCTATGGCTCATGTGGCGGAGCCGCCAGCGCGTTATTGATGCGCCTTACCAGCCGGCAAATTTTGTCGGCGGCGCGTTATTCCTAGCCGGCATGGTTATGTACGCGCTGGGTCGCAGCCAGCAGATCATCCAGGGCGAAGTGGTGGGAATCTGGGCAGCCGCCATAGCTATGGTGTTGCTACTGCGCGGTACTCAAGCACTGCGGGTATGGGCCTTCCCATTCTTCTTCTTGATTTTTCTTGTGCCTTTGCCTGGTGTGCTGGTGCAGACGTTGACTATTCCGTTGAAAACTGCAGTTTCCTATGTTGCCGAATCGATAATGCATTGGGCGGGCTACCCAGTAGGCCGCAGTGGCGTGATTCTGACGGTGGGGCAGTACCAGTTGCTGGTAGCCGACGCCTGCGCTGGCCTGAATTCCATTTTTACATTGGAAGCGCTTGGCCTTCTGTACGCCAACCTGATGGGTTATACGAGCAAATTGCGTAATGTGTTGCTCGCAATACTCGTGCTTCCGATAGCATTTATTGCAAACATCGTGCGAGTGCTAATCCTGATCTTGGTCACCTACTATTTTGGGGACGAAGCGGGTCAGGGCTTTGTACACACTTTTGCCGGCATGGTGCTGTTTGGCGTCGGACTAGTGATGATGCTTGCGACTGACAGCATGCTCGGCCGCCTCCTGGGTCAAGATCACAAAGGTAGGGGCTCGAAATGACGACGGAAACGATGATCGCCCAAAAGCAGGTGCCGGTCAGTCTGCCTTGGTTGCGGGTGGTGGCGCTTGTGGTCGGTATGGTACTGTCCTTCGCCGCCGGGGAACTTCTCCGCCCAACCTTGCGCTTGGCGGAAATCAAACCGCCTATCCTGCTCGACAAGCAGATTCCAGAAGCATTCGGTGACTGGCGCGTAGACCCCAACGTGCGTCCTGTCGTGCCCGACCCCGGTTTACAGGCGATGCTGGACAGTCTGTATTCGCAGACGCTTGCGCGCACCTATATTAATCGTAAGGGTGAGCGAGTAATGCTGTCGATTGCCTATGGCAGCGACCAGAGCAATGAAGCCACGGCTGTACATCGGCCTGAGTTCTGCTATTCGGCACAAGGGTTTCGGGTACGCCAGACTGCAACTGAAACCCTCACTATCGGCCAGACTCGCGTGCCAGTGGCACGCATTCTTGCCCAACTAGGCCAGCGCAACGAACCGATAACTTACTGGGTGACGCTGGATGAGGCTGCGACGCTGCCCGGACTGGGCCGAAAGATTCAGCAGATTCGTTACGGCTTGAAGGGCGAGATTCCAGACGGAATGCTGGTCAGGGTCTCGAGTATTTCGGCGGATGAGTCGGCGGCGTTCCAGCTGCAGCAGGTTTTCCTCGAGCAAATGTATGCGGCAGTGCCATCAGAAGTTCGGGGTCGCTATTTCGGTGTGCGTCCGGCACTGTAGGCCTGCTGGTTTGAGCCTGCTTGCTCATTTCTCCGTCCTTGCCCATGGCCGAGCCACTACGGCCATTTTCCATTATGCAGGCCGACCAATTCGGCAACCCTCTAGCTACCGACAAAAACGGGCAGGGGGTTGACGGACAGGAGAGTGGAACAACGGGCGCGAATGCGCGCCTTCCGCCTACACGGCGGCGGACCGTGCTGCTGTCAATTTTTGCGTGTTCCCCCGTGTGGGGTTCTGAGCCCGGTGTGGGTTGGCGCTGGGCGCTCGAACTGTCTCTCCGGTTTCGCGTCATCGTCCTAACGCACGGTTTTTTTCGGGAGCAGATCGAGCAGCCCTTTGTGAGTGACCTGCTGAGCGATCCGAGGCGCGAGCTAGCATTCCATTACTTCACGCCGTTCAAGCTGGGTCTTCATCCGCATACACAACTGAACTCACGCGCTTACTACACTTTGTGGCAGTGGCGCGCGCGCGCAGTAGTTGCAGCACTATGCCGTGAAACTCCAATCGACCTCATTCACCACCTCACGTGGGGCACCTACCGATTTCCAGTCTTTCTGGGCGGCGCAGTCGTGCCGTTGGTATTGGGGCCACTTGGTGGCGGTGATGTTGCGCCCCAGCGCCTGTATGAGGGTTTGCCGACGAGGGAACGATGGCGAGAAGCGACCCGCGCTTTTTCCTTGCGACTTAGCCGGCTGGACCCTTTCACGCAGGCAGGTCTCCGGAGAGCAACGCTCATCTTCTGCAAGACCGAGGAAACGCGGCGGGCTATCGGCCCTGCGCATCGGGAGAAAGCTCATGTCGCGGCTGAGATCGGTGCCCCTGAGGTACCGGAATCCGTTCGTGCGCGCCTCCTGGCATCAGGGACTGATCTGGATCTCGCAACTGAATCACGCACTCCTGCCCAGCCGTTCAGGCTTCTCTACGCGGGACGCCTGATTGGCCTGAAGGGCGTGATGCTATTGCTGGGAACGATGAAGATACTCTGCGACCGAGGTCGGTCAGTGGAACTCTGGCTAGCCGGTGATGGCTCTTTGCGCTCGACTTTGGAGGAGCAGGTTCGCGCGCTGGGAATCGCGGCTCAAGTGAGATTCCTCGGGAGCCTAGAGCGCGCAGCGCTCATGGATCTCTATAGTGATGCCGACGTTTTCTTCTTTCCCAGTCTGCATGACAGCAGCGGTAACGTTGTGCTTGAAGCGTTATCACGTGGCCTGCCCGTTCTCTGCCTGGACTTGGGCGGGCCCAAGTACTACGTGAACCCGGAATGCGGGATCGTGATCGAGACAGCGGGTCTGCAGCGAACTGAACTCGACGCACGCTTCGCGGATGCGATAGAAAGTCTCATGGATGATCCGAAGCTGCACCTGCGAATGAAGCAGGCAGCAGTGGAGCACGCGTCAGTGCAGACATGGTCAGCCTGCGTGTGGGGTGTGTACTCGCAGATCGAGAAGACGCTGGCATGGTCCTCCAATTGAAACTACAGAAGGTGCAGCTCGGCAAGATCCGGCTGTGCCCAGTGTGGGCGCCGACTCGCGGTAGCAGGATGTGCGCTCGGACGCGCAAAGCATGGCTGCCGGGATGATCGCCAATCCTGTGGGTTCAGGACTTGTTTCCCGCCGTCATGTCTTCAGCACAGGGATCCTTCTTGCTGAAAACGTGCTTCGGCTGGGTCTAGTTGCAGGCATCTCGTTCTGGATAGCCAAAGCCCTGGGGCCAGCTGAGTTTGGGCTGCTGAACCACGCTTCGGCCATGGTGGGGGTGTTCTGGGTCTCTGCGATGCTCGGGCTGGAGACTCCGCTTACCACGCGCCTTGCCGCTTCGACGCAACCAGGCAAGGATCTGGGGAGTGCTATGGCACTGCGAGTCGCCGTGGGCATGCTGGCGGCCTTGCTGGCTATTTGTTTAGCCCTTCTGGTTACCAAGTCCGCGGACCGTGAGTCGATTCTTCTGATCGCCATCATCAGTATGTCGATTCCGTTATCAGCGCCCATTCTTTTGGATGCTTGGTTCAAATTACACAACGATGCGGTTCTGCCGGCACTGGCGCGACTTATGGCCACGCTTCTATCCTGCGGTGCCAAGGCAGCCTGTCTACTAATGGGTTGGGGCGTGGTGGCCCTGGCATGGACCGTGGTGCTGGAAGCCGTGCTGACCAGCATCTTTCTTTACTGGGCCTTCCGCCGCTCGCCCCGATGGGATGTATCGGCCTGCCTGAGTTGGCGTTGGCGGGACAGCACGGCACTGCTGCGTGATTGCATGCCCTTTTTTTTAAGTGCAACCATCACCGCGGTCTATATGAAAATAGATCTCATCCTCCTTGGGTACCAAGTTTCCAAGGAGGAGACAGGCATATATGGCCTAAGCATTAAGCTGGTGGAGGTGCTTTACCTCGTTCCCATTATCGTAGGCGATGTGCTCTATCCGCAACTCGTCAAGTACCAGAATAACGATCCTTCCGGAAATGCCCCGGCGCCTCAAGCCTTTTTCGATTTCACCGTAGCCGTCGCCATCGTCGCCACGCTGGTGGCGATAGCCACCGTACACTGGTTCGTGCCGGCTTTCTTCGGTGAACCTTACCGTCCAACGGTCGATGTCTTTCTGGTTCACGCCTGGGCCTGCGTAGGTATCGCCATGGCCCATGCGCGCTACAAGTGGATGGCGGCTTGCGGCCTTCAGCGGTTGGCGCCCTGGGTCACGCTCGTCGGCCTTGTGCTCACGGTTGCTGGCAATCTGCTGCTCGTGCCGCGATACGGTGCCATGGGTGCGGCTGCTGCTACGGCCTCGTCCTTTTTCGCCGCTGGGTGTCTGGCGTCTTTCGCCTTCCCTGCGCTCCGGCCGGCGGCATGGATGCAGGTCAAGGCCCTCTGGCCATGGATGCGCCTGTGGCGTGCAGCGCGGCTGCGGCCTGCTCCTCTGCCGACAGGGGGTCCTTGATGAAGGTGCTGTGCGCAGACTGGTTGCACTCGGGCGGGCCGCAGCGGGGCCGGGCGCCGCGGGCGTGGGCCGCATGAAGGTGATCATCCTGGTTACCGTGTACCGGCCGCAACTCGATGCGATAGAGACGGCATTTGTGACGCAAAACATGAAGATGCTGGCGGGCTTCGATGGTGCCTGGGTGATGCCGGAAACGTTGGATGCAAGCGCTTATGAGCAAATGGCGCCACACTTTAGGGTCGAGCGATTCCCAGCCGCATTTTTCCGGGGTATCGATGGCTACAACCGGCTTATGCTTTCCAGCGGCTTCTACGAACGATTCAACGCTCACGACTTCGCGCTAATCTGCCAGACTGATGCTTTGGTTTTGCGTAACAATCTTCGTGACTTTCTTTCGGCGGGCACCCACTACATTGGCGCACCCTTGCCGGACACTGTGCTGCCCCGCTACTACTTCCCGGGTTCGGGCCACCTCATGCGGGCGCTGCCCTGGCTGATCCCCTCCGTGAAACCGCGGGTGGGCAATGGAGGACTGAGCCTGCGCAGCATCCCTGCCTTTCAGCGCCTGCTGCAACAGGACGCCTTGCGCCTGAAGCTCTGGCGGTTGTACGAGGACCTATATTTTTCCTGCCGGGCCTGTGACCCGGCCTCCGGCTTTCTCGCGGCCGACGTCGCCACGGCGCGGCGCTTCTGCGTCGAAACCGAAGCCGGTGACTGGTTGCTTGACCCGCAGAAGCGACCTTTCGGCCTGCACAAGCCCCAAGCCTATGCGCCCCGCGCTCTGTCGAAGCTTCTGCTGGAGTTCGGCCACCCCGATGCGGCTGTTGAAGTACTGCGCAGCCTGCCAGCAACTCCCGGAAAAGTAGTTGCCCGTGCCTGAAGCGACCCTCACGTCCAATATCGTCGGGCCGTCCGCCCAGGCGTTCCCGGCGCTTGGCCGTGCGCTCGGGGCGCCCGTGTTTTCAGTAGCTACGCCCACGCGCAACGCCCTGCCGTACTTGAAGCGTTGTATCGGCTCTTTGCGGGGGCAGAACTTTCAGGCCTATGAGCATCTGGTGCAAGACGCCTGCTCCAGCGATGGCACAAGCGCTTGGCTGGCCACGCAGGGCGCCGCGGACGCTGCTCTGCGGCCTTGCACCGAGGCGGATTCGGGAATGTACGACGCCATCAACCGGGCTTGGTCGCGCTCGCAAGGGCAGATCCTTTCATGGCTGAACTCAGACGAGCAGTACTTGCCCGGGACCCTGGCCAGGGTGCAGGAATTTTTCGAATCCCACCCAGCGGTCGACGTGCTGTTTGCCGACTACCTTGTGGTGGACGAACAAGGGCATGCCGTGGCGCTGAGGCGCGAAATCCCCTTGCGGCGCTTTTACGTGGCCAACTCTTTTCTGAACGCCCAGTCCTGTACGATGTTCTTCCGGCGTCGGCTATGGGATAGCGGGGCCCTTAGGCTGGACACGCGCTACCGCTACGCAGCCGACAAGGAACTGCTATTGCGGTTGTTGGCGCAATCGGTAGAGGTACGCCACCTGCCCGAGCTGCTGTCGATCTTCGGCATCGATGGCTGCAACATGAGCACCCACGCCGGCATGGAGCGCGAAGCGGAGGAGATCCGCCTAGCCTATGGGGGCTTTCGGGTCCGCGCGATGCGTAGCCTGCCCTTGCTTTGCCGGCGCGTGGAGCGCCTACTGCGTGGGGCCTACGTGGCCAAGCCGCTGAGCTACCGCTTTGCCATCGACGAGGCGCCGAGATATGCGGAGTTCCAGGCAGTCGGCCTGGGTGGCCGCTATACGCTAGCGCGGCCGCGAGGGCGCGTCGAGAAGACCCGATTCTTAGATCCCAGCTGAAACGCCATTCGGCATTTGTGAGGCACAGTACATGGCAAGAACAATGATGTACGGGGAGGGGATTGACGGCCCCTCTGGACTGGTGGGGCGCGCCAAAGGGACGGGCCTGCGCTTCACCGAGTGGATGTTCCTGCTGGGCATAGGCTGGGCGTACTTCTTCAGCATCTCGAATCCGCTGTTCGGTATCCCGTTGCAAATCACGTTCCTGCGCCACGTTCCGCTCATGATGCTGATGCCAGCCCTGGCGTTGCAACTGGTGGGGGTAGGCCTGTATGCACGGCGTGTGAATATGGGCGGCATCCTCCTCGTGCTTTGGCCCCTTCTGTTGCTGGCAAGCTGGGTTACGGCTGGTTCGCTCTGGGCTAAGTACGTCGAGGAAGTCGACGACACCTTTCTCACCTTCGGCATCTACGCGCTTCTAGTACCCTTTTTTGCCATGGTGCCAGCTCGCCCCGAGGCTTTTAGGTCCTGGATCAAGGCCATCATCACCCTGTGGCTTGTGGTCGCGTTTGCCGCCCTGATTGGCGAACTGGCGCGCTTGCCCGAGTCTGAGAACCTGCATGAACTGGAATATCTAGTCGTTGCGCCTTTTCTGACGATGTGGTTCTTGCGGCCTGGCATCATTCTGAAGATTCTGGCGATCGTGCTGGTATTGATCGCCGTGATAGCGAACTACAAGTTGACTGGCTTCATCATCGCGGCGGCAGGCTTCCTCTACATCGCTGTTTACACCGGCTGGAAACGGCTGGAACGCAGCTGGCGTGCTTTCTATATCGTGCTGGCCATCACAGCCGCTATCGCTGTCTCCGGCGCGCTTGCCTTGGCGTATTTCGAATTCCGCGCCTTCCTGCCCAGCGGCAATCCTGAGGTACGCCTCAACCAGTACACCCAGGCCTGGCTGCAGTTTCTTAATTCGCCTATCTGGGGTTCTAGTTACTTGGACGGCTCCGGTGAAGGATACCGGGAGGCGAACCGCCTGTATAACATCCCTACCCATAGCGATGTGCTGGACCACCTGAAGCACGGCGGCGTCCTGGGACTGGGCCTGTTCCTGCTGGCAAACTTCCTGTTGCTGAAGACGTACATTTGCGCCGCCATTGCTACCAAGGGCGACCGCCTGGTGAACGCCTATTTCACCGGCATATCGATGTTCCATGTCGGCGCCTTCATCACCTTTTCACTCAACCCACTCTTGCTGAAGGGGCCTTATCTCGTAGTTATCTTCGGTAATCTCGGCCTCGCCTTAGGGCTTGCGCTCGCTGTTTCGAAGTCCGGGACTGAACGCACGCGATGACCGCGGTTGCTGGCGGGGCGCTGAAGCGAAGGCCCAATATCCTTTTCGTGCATTCGAGCGCGGAGCTCTACGGGGCCGACCGTATCCTGCTTGAACTGCTTGCCGGCTTGCGCGATGCCGGGCATGGGCTACATGTGGTGCTACCCAATCCCGGGCCGTTGCATGAAGAGATCAAAGTCTTGGGCGTCCCCGTGCAAACGTGCAACCTAGGTGTGCTGCGCCGCAAGTACTTCAGTGTGGCGGGCTTGACTAACCGCGCAGTGCGCATCTACGGGGCGGTGCGGCACTTACGTGGGCTCATCTCGCAGCAGGCTATCGATGTGGTGCATAGCAACACCACTGCGGTGTTCGCGGGTGTGATCGCCGCCCGGTTGAGCCACAAGCCCCATGTCTGGCACGTGCATGAGATCACCACGCGACCGCTGTGGTTTGCGCGACTGGTGTCTCGCTGTGTCGGGCGCTTCAGCGACAAGGCCGTCTTCGTTTCGCGCGCGACGCTTGAGCATATGTGCCAACTGAATCCCGCCCTGCGGCCGAAGGCCGTGCTGATATACAACGGCATCGATGAACGGCGCGCCACGGCGGGCCTGCCCGGTACGCTGAAATCTGAACTAGGCTGGGACGAATCGGCGACGGTGGTCGGCATGATCGGCCGCATCAACTGGTGGAAGGGTCAGGACAAGCTGGTCGACTGCGCCGTGCGGCTGGCCGCTACGCACCCTGGCCTGCGTTTCCTGATGGTGGGCGGCGTGTTCGACGGTGACGTCGCACGACGTGAAGAACTGCTTGCGCGCATTCAGGCTGCAGGCCTGCAGGATAAGGTGCGCGTGCTCGACTTCCGGCCGGAGATTGGGCCGGTGCTTGCTGATCTGGATATGTTCGTGCTGCCCTCGACCGAACCCGATCCGTTCCCCACCGTGGTGCTGGAAGCCATGGCGGCGGGGCGGCCGGTAGTCGCGTTTCGGCATGGGGGTGTCTGCGAGATGGTCGAGGACGGCATCACCGGCCTACTATGCAGCCCCTGCTCTGCGGAAGAGATGAGCGTGGCAATAGCCCGCCTTGCGGCTGACCCGGCAGCCGCACGGCGCATGGGGCAGGCTGCGCGGGTACGTATCGACATGCTCTTTAGCCGTGAGCAGTTTGTGCGGCAGTTTTCCAGTCTTTATGGTGAACTGGCACTGGCCTGAGATGACGTCACCGTATGCCTTTTGTTTGCTGCCTTCCACTACCGGCGTGGCCGTTCCGGGCCGGCTTCAAGGCCGTATTTTTCTGAGATGATCAAGCACCTGCGGATACTCGGCACTCGCGGCGTACCTGCTGCGCACGGTGGCTTTGAAACATTTGCCGAACAATTGGCATTGCATTTAGTGAAGCGCGGGTGGCGCGTCACCGTCTACTGCCAGGAAACCGGCTCGGGGCCCGTGGTGGAAGATCAGTGGCAGGGTGTGTACCGCGTACGCATCCCTGTGACATCCGATGGCGCCTCCGCGAGCATTTTGTTCGACTGGTATGCCACCCGGCATGCGGCAGGCCACCACGACCTCTGCCTCACCCTTGGCTACAACACGGCCGTGTTCTGCGCCTTGCTGCGAGTCCGGGGTGTGCCCAACCTCATCAACATGGACGGCGTCGAGTGGCGGCGTGCCAAGTGGGGCGCTCTGGCAAAGGCTTGGTTTTGGTTGAATGACTGGACCGGGTGCTGGTTGGGCAACCACCTCGTGGCTGACCATCCCGAGATCGCACGCCACCTCAGGTCACGTGGGGTGGCGCGCAAGACGACAGTCATCGCCTACGGTGCCTGCCAGGTTACTGAAGCGCCTACCGACCTGCTGCGGCCGCTTGGCCTGGAGCCTGGCCGGTTCCTAAGCGTAATCGCGCGTGCCGAGCCCGAGAATTCGCTGCTCGAGGTGGTGCGTGGTTTTTCCAGGTGCCCGCGCGGGCTGCAACTAGCCATCTTGGGCAAATACGAATCCGGCCAAAAGTACCATCAGGCCGTGCGTGCAGCCGCTGGGCCGGAAGTGAAGTTCTTGGGTCCGATCTACGACCAGCCACTTGTCCAGGCTTTGCGCTTTCACAGCCTAGCCTATGTCCACGGGCACCAGGTCGGCGGCACGAACCCTTCCCTCGTGGAAGCGCTCGGGGCCGGCAACGCCGTGCTCGCCCACGACAACGTCTACAACCGTTGGGTAGCGGGCGATGCCGGGATCTACTTTCAGGGTGAGGTCGAGTTCGACACCGCTCTCACGGCACTGCTTTCCGACCCGAATCGCTTGGCCGCTTTGCGGCAATCCGCCAGAGAGCGCTTTGCGAGTTCCTTTACCTGGAGTACGGTACTTTCGGAGTACGAGGCCCTACTCGAAAGCTTCCTTCCGCGCGCTAGTCATTGACCTGCGCGAGCGCGCGCCCTGCGGGCTCAGCGTCGGAAGGGTGAATCGGATCTAAGTAGCAACACAGTCTTACCTGGCAGCAGCACGAACGGCAGGCTCACCGGGCTGCCGTTGCCGTCCACGGCACTGCAGCCAGTTGGCCAGCCCAGCGCCTGGCAATCGATGCTGGTAATGGCGCCTTCGGAGCTCGACACTACACGTGCCCAGTCCTCCGTTTTGGCCATTTCATAGCCTGTCACTTCCTTTACAGACACGGTCTCGAACCTGAACAGCTTGCCAAGGGTCTCAAGTTGCACGTTCACGCGGGCCAGGGCGTTTTCCTTGGCCACAAAGAAAGACTCGTAAGCCAACCTCGCGCCGGGCTCGCCACTGCGTGGTGTATAGCCGACGAAGCCTTGCGCGTCTTGCATGCCGTCCCAGGGGCCGCCTTCGCGGCTAATGTAGGACGCGCCAACAGTGGCCACGCCGCTCGGAGGCATGATGGCTGTCCACCGGTACACGTAGGGCGTGCCGGTCTTTAGCGACAGGACCGAGCTTGCGAGCAGATCGCCCCGGTGCCCAGCCGCGAAGTTTAGGCAACTAGAAACGCAGGCTGTGGGGTTCGATTCAGGTACCGCCAAGAAGGTGAAGCTGCTGGGCGCCTGCCAAGTGCGCCACTGCGTCAGGCCGCCGGTGAAGGTGCTATTGGCTACCAGCTCTGGTCCGGTCACCGGCCGCACGGGCACGAAGCTCGCCGGGCGCTTCATTTCCCATCCGCTGCCCTGTTGGGCTAGCCATTCAGCGGTCGCGTACATTCGGTCTTCGCCCGCGCCGCGCACCCAGGCGAAATCCGCTACTGGGCCGTGTAACTCCAGGACCCTGTTCCTGCGGAAGTGATTTCGGCCTGGGGCTAGGGCATCCGCGCCTGCGCGCGCGTGCCAAAACCACAAGGCTTGTGCGATTTGCAGGTCAGGCAGACGGTTTCGGCCCGGGCGTGCCTGTACCACAGGAGCAATCTCGTTATCTTCGAATACGTTGCTCGTCATCCAGTCAGCGTCGTGATGACCCATGCTGGCCCACAACGCTACGCGTGAAGGCAGCCAGATACGATTGTTCCGGACGGTCGTTCGCGAAGCGTTGTGCAGAAAGATGCCGACCGGGGTGTTGGTGAGCAGGTTGTCTGCAATCAAGGCACCGTTAGAGAAGTCGTCAATGTAGATGCCAGCTACGAAATCGCTGGCGCCGAGCGCCATGCCCTCGAGGTTTGAACTTCCACCGGTGATGGTGTTTCCTGTCACCTGCGATGCCTGACCCGGCTGCATTCCTTCGCGGCCGGTCCACGTGTAGATCGCGCCGCAGTCTGTCAATCGGGTGCAGTAACCGGCGATGCGGTTATCCGCTACCTTGCTGCCATCGTGGCTCGAGAACATGATCCCAGCATATCCTGCGCCTTCAATTATGTTGCTCTCGATGTGGCCTGCAGGCCCAGCGGAAATGGCCGCAATCACATTGATCTGGTGATGCAGTCCGACGCCTGTATCGAGCACCCGGTTACGTGAGATGAGAGCGCCGCGCACATGGGTTGCTTCTATGCCGTATTGCCCGTTGTCGATGAAGCTGCCCTCTTCCACTCGGCTGATACCCGCCCCTTCGGTTAGTGGTGTCCACTGCTGCAGGCGCGCGCCTGCGACGGCATTGGCATGCGCATCTACGCGCTGAAGGCGGGCACCCGGCGAATTGGTCAACCGTAGCCCGGTGTCCCTTGCGCCATGCACTTCGATGTCGCGCATTTCCAGGTCCAAACTCTCGCTGACCACTAGCACTTCGTCCCGTACGCTGCCTTCGACCCGAGCACTGTTCACGTCCAGCTTCGCGAAGTCGGCTTGTGCCACGAAGTGCAGCGTCTGAGCGGCAGTGTCATGGAAGAACTCTCCTGCCTCGTCCAGCATCCACCGCTTGTCTTGCAACACGAAGCCCTGCCCGCTGCGCAGATCCCAGCGCGTTACTGCTTTCAGGAGCAGGTGTTGTGCGCTGGCCGATGCCACTTGGTGCGTTTCGATCATCCAGGGTTGGGTGCGGATCTGGATGGTCGCACCAGCCAGATCTCGCCCGGCCAGGGCCTGGGCATCGGCCGGTGTCAGCTTCAGGGCCCTGTTTGAATAAGCTAGCGCGGTGTCGGCAGCGGCCAGCAGCGCCATCTTGCGAGAATCACCTGATGTGTTGGGCCACTGCGCCGTGCGCAGCCTTTTGCCGTTGATGAAGAGTTGCGTGATCTTTGGGGTCCCGGCTGGCAGGCTCTTCGACCAAACGTCACCCGACTGGGCCCAACCCCCAGACAAGTCATCGGCACCGCTAAGACGGGCCTTTTGGGTCGAGCACTCCGGCCCGTACCCAGCAATCACAACGCCTTTGGCCAGTCGGCGCCCACCCACGCTCAATGATTCGCGCCACACCTGACCGCATCGCAGGTACAGGCCCTGGCCGGTGGCTAGCTGAACGGTAGAAGCCCGAGCCAAGGTGCGCCAGGGGCTGCTGGCGGCGCCGTTGTTGGCGTCGTTGCCTCGCACCGAATCGATGTAGTAGCCGGGCGCGCTATCTGGGGTAAGGATCCGCGTCTTGGATGCGTTCAGAGCCTGAGCAGTGGTCTCGTCGGTCTGCGTGGCGACAGTGACTGTCCCGCTGCTGTCGCTGGCTTGGATGATTGGATCGCTGCTGCCACCACAGGCAGACAGTGACACCAGCAGGGTGCAAGTGAGAAGCGCAGGCATGGGTGACCATCCATGTTGCAAGCACCGCCAAGGCTTTCTGAGGATCGATTCCATGAGACTTACCCGCGGCAGCAACCGAGGAATTTATAGAGAGGTCATGGTGATATCGGCCCCCCGCCAGGGGAGTGAGGTTCGCATGCGTAACAGACTGTCTGACAATTGCTGCGACTTGTAGCCGCAGCCAAGATCGACGAATCGTTGGTTCTTGAAGCCCTTCCGCCGTATGCAGAAGATGGAGCATGGGCTGCACTGCCCACCGGCGGGGGCCAGTCGCTATGTTGGGGCAATTGATCTGCTAGCTTGCACAAGGCATGGCTGGCGCGCGGCTTGCGCATGAATAGTAAGCGTGGCCCCAAGGCCCCCATTGACGTTTTGAACTCGGCGTGGCTCAGATGTCGAGCACGTGGCGCAGCATGTGGAACGGCACGCGCCACTTGCCGCCATCCCCAGTGCCGATGCTGGCTGTCTGCTGGTTGATCCGCACGACCACGCCGGTGATGCTTCTGCCTTCGCGGTCTGTGAACGTCACGGTGTCGCCTGGCTGGAACTCGCGTGCCTTGGTCGTTGCAGCGACTGGCTCCGGTGGTGGCACGTACGGCGCTTCGTTGTCCTGCCGCTCGGCCTCGGTGTAGCCCTGCATCGACACGCAAGGAATCTTCCAGGTTCGTTTCGTTCCCCGCTCCAGTACGGTGGCCTGGGTGTCTTTGAAGGCGATGATCTTGCCGCTTCGCATCTGGCCGTCGCGGAAGTCGACGAAGCGAACGGCCTGGCCAAGATGCAGTTCCGCGCGTGCCGCCAAGCCCCGACGGGGATCCGTGAGCATGCCTTCGATGATCGCCATGAGCTGGTACAGCTGCAGGCTGCTGGCGCCCTCCAGGGCTTCGATCATCCGCGGGTCGATGGCTTGCGCGTTCACGCCTGGATCCTCGGGCGGGTGTGGGTCACCGCCCCATGGTGCGAGGTTAGGCGGCCTTGGCACCCACCGTGTGTGGCTGCCCGGTCTGTCGCTGCGCCTGGCGTTCCCTCGTGATGTTCCACGGCAGCAATTCGTCGATGCGGTTGATGGGATGGTCTGCGATGCGGCCCAGCACTTCGCGAAGGTAGCCTTCCGGGTCCAGGCCGTTGAGCTTGGCCGTCTCCACCAGACTGTAGATCGCTGCGGCGCGCTGCCCGCCCGCGTCCGACCCCATGAACAGGTAATTGCCTCGCCCCAGTGCCACGCCACGCAGGGCCCGCTCGGCCGCGTTGTTGTCGATCTCGATGCGGCCGTCGTCGCAGTAACGAGTCAGCGCCTGCCAGCGCACCAGGGTGTAGCCGATCGCCTGGGCAAGCTCGGACTTGGCCGACACACGTCCGACCAGGCTGCTCAGCCACGCGTGCATGTCCGCCAGCAGCGGGCCCGCCCGAGCCTGTCGCTGCGCCCGCCGGATGTCGGGCGGCTGGCCGCGGATGTCCTTCTCCACCGCATACAGCGCGGCAATGCGTCGCAGCGCCTGCGCCGCCAGGCTGTCCTCGGCCTTGCCCGTGCTCAGGTACAGATCCCACCAGGGTCGTCGGGCGTGCGCCCAGCACGCCGCTTCCGTCACATGGCCCGCGTCGTACAGCCGGGTCCAGCCGGCATAAGCATCCGCCTGCAGGACGCCCTTGAACGCCTTGAGATGCCTTTGCGGATGTTCACCCTTGCGATCAGGCGAGTATTGGTACCAGGCCGCTGGTGCATCCTTCGATCCGGCAGGCCGGTCGTCGCGCACGTAAACCCACAGCCGGCCGGTCTTGGTCTTCCCCAAGCCCGGGCTGAGCACCGGCACCGGCGTGTCGTCGGCATGCAGCTTGGCTGCAGCCAGCGTGTAGCGACCGAGTGCGGCCACCAGCGGGTCGAGCAGTTGGTCGCCCTGGTCGACCCAGCCGGCCATGGTGGAGCGGTCGATCTCCACGCCGTCGCGGGCGTAGATGCCGCTCTGGCGGTACAGGGGAATGTGGTCGCAGTATTTGGAGACCATCACGTGGGCGATCAGGCCGGGCCCGGCGACACCGCGCGCAATGGGGCGGGTAGGTGCTGCGGCCTGGAAGATCGTCTGGCAGCGCGTGCACGCCAGCTTGGGCCGCACATGGCGGATCACCTTGAAGTGCGCCGGCACGTATTCGAGTTGCTCGGCGACGTCCTGGCCGATCTGGCGCAGCCGGCCCCCGCAGGAGGTACAGCCACAAGGCTGGCCGGCGGTGTCATGGTGGGCGGACGTGGCTTCGGGCCGATGGACCTGGGCGTCGCGTGGCAGGTGAGCCGGCAGACTGCGGTCGATGTCGGGCGCGTTGGCCGGCGCAGCTTGGGGTGCGACGGCTGCGGGAGCTGCTGGCACCGCAGCGCTGTCGATCAGGTTGATCTGTGCCGCGAGCTGTTCGCTGGAGGTGCCGAACTCGGCGCGCACGCGCCGCAGCAGTTGCAGCTTCAGCTTGTCGACCATCAACTTGAGCAGCGCCACCTCGGAGTCCCGGGCCTCGATGACGCGCAGCAGCGAGTCGATCGTGGGGGTCGGATGGGTGGGCGTCGACACAGGAATGAAGTGTGCGAGATGAGCACGCCAATGACCATCGGTGCTGCCCCGAATGCATTGCAATTACAACGTTATGCGGCCAGTTCCGGAGGCTGCGTTCTCACAGGCATACGCCAGTCAATGCCCTCCAGCAGCATCGACAGCTGGGCTGGCGTCAAGGACACGCCGCCCGAGGTGGCCTGTGGCCAGACGAAGCGTCCGCGCTCCAGCCGCTTGGCCAGCAGCATCAGGCCTTGGCCGTCGAACCACAGCACTTTGAGGATGTCGCCACGCCGGCCGCGGAACACGAAGACGTGGCCCTTGAACGGGTTCTCGGCCAGCGCCGTCTGCACCAGCGCGGCCAGGCCGTCGAAGCCTTTGCGCATGTCGGTGCGGCCGGCCACGATCCACACCTGGGTGCCCGAGGGAAGACCGATCATGAGACGTTGGCCAAGGCGCGCAGCACGGTGCGCAGGCTGGGTTCGTCGACCGCGCCGCGCAGGCGTACACGAGCCCCGTTGATCTCGAGCTCGATGCTGCCCGGAGGTACGGCGCGCAGCGGCGCCGCCGCAGGCAAGCGATCCACCATGGCGGCGCCCACCGGCGACTGCGTCACGGTGACGGGCAGCAGCACTGGCGCCGCTGCGTCGCCACCGTCCGGCAATTGAGACCGCAGATGCAGTCGTCGCCAGTTGAACAGGAGGTTGGCATTGATACCGGCTTCATGTGCGATGGCCGACACCGACGCGCCAGGCACCAGGATGCGCTCGACGAGTGCGCGCTTCATGACATCGGAATGCCGGCGACGCGTGTCTGGCCGCTTCGTGACTCGCATATCCATGTGTGCATCTATCGGTTACGCGCACACATCCAAGCGTGTGTGCGTCACCTGATCGTCCTCAGCACTTCAAGGCTGCGCAATTGGGCCTTGAGGCCACGCTTACCATGAATACAGCCTTCATTCGCCTATAAAGGAATTGGCTCAGGCAAGTCGACAGAAAAACACCCGGCCAGTAAGGTGCGCTATTTGTCGCAATTTAATCACTGCCTTCGGCGAGCAGAGACAGTGTATTGCCTGTCCATCAAACGCCGCAGCACCGATGCCGCATCGTTTCAGTGGGTCGTTATCGGCGACCCTACTTCAGAAAATCGAGATGATTCCGAAGCGTGTTTCTGCCAGAGAACACAAGTCATCAAGTGAGTTTGCGGAAGACGAAGTATGCGACGCCCTGAAACCTCTGCTTGCGCTCGATACGTAGTCTCAGCCAAGCGGCAGGCGCCATCCTCTTCAACAAGGCGCCCGCGCAGGCCTCGGCCAAGCCCACGCCGTATCTCGCCGCGAATCGAAGAGACGAAAGCTCTAGCCGACCCCAAGTTACGGACTCGAACCCTAACGGCTGGAACACCCTCTTGAAGGCTTGGGGCGAGATCAAAGTCAGATGCTCGGGCGGATAGAACCAGGGCGAACGGCCCGCTGAATAGCGCGTAAGCGCCGTACCTGCCTCCGGAGTGGACATGAAGAGGTAGCCACCGCGCTTGACCAGGGCAGCCAGCCGCGCAGCTGCGGCCTGGGTGTCGGGCACGTGCTCCATTACTGCCCAGCAAGTGACCACATCAAACTGCTTCACTATCAGTGCCGCTGGCAATTGGTCGTTCAGGCTGCCCTTCACGTAATCGATACCGTCGGCTAGGCAGCGTGGCTTCTCGAAGTCAAGCATGGTGGTGTGAAAACCATGGCCCGCGGCAATATTTGGAAAAGGGTTGTTGGAGCTGCCCACGTCGATCAGGCTGCCAGTATTGCAGTAGTGGCGCACTAGCCGCAGGTAGCGTTGTGCATACCGCTGTAAATTTCGTCCCTCGGACACCCCGCCACCCGAATAGGTGTCGTTGTAGCGGGCATAGAACTCAGCCAATTCCTCCATCCGAGGCAGCAGCGGCATGGACACCGACTCGCAAGCTGGACATTCGCCACCCCCCCAACTCTGTGCCAGCGTCAGCGTGCCGCAAAGCCGGCAAGGAAATAACTGTGTCATGGCAGCTGGTCCTTTCCAGGGCAGAAGCTACTTGTCATATTCGTCAGCCCCAGGCCCCTACGTCGCCAACTTTGCGAACTCCGCGTAAGCCAGCCGCAAACCTTTCCACAGTTGCGTCTGTGCAGACCAGCCTACACCGGCCAGCCGCCCCACATCCATCAACTTCCGCGGCGTCCCATCCGGCTTGCTCGTGTCGTAGACGATGCCGCCCTCATACCCCACCACCTTGGCCACCAGCCCCGCCAGCTCCGCAATGGTCACGTCCTCGCCCACGCCGATGTTCACCAGCGGCGGCTCGAAGCGTCCACTCACACTTTCGTCGCTGCCCAGCAGGGCCTGGTAGCCGTCGTCGGGCAGGTTCATCAGGAACACGCAGGCATCGGCCATGTCGTCGCTGAACAGGAATTCGCGGCGCGGCGTGCCGGTGCCCCAGACGGTGACCTGCGGCGCGCCCGCCAGCTTCGCTTCGTGAAACTTGCGCAGCAGCGCCGGGATGACGTGGCTGTTGGTCGGGTGGTAGTTGTCGCCCGGCCCGTACAGGTTGGTGGGCATGGCCGCCAGGTACTTCGTGCCGTACTGCCGGTTGTAGCTCCAGCACATCTCCACGCCGGCAATCTTCGCCAGCGCATAGGGCCGGTTGGTGGGCTCCAGCGCACCGGTCAGCAGGTCGCGTTCGCGCATGGGCTGCGGCGCCAGCTTGGGGTAGATGCAGCTGCTGCCCAGGAACAGCAGGCGCGTCACGCCGTTCAGCCAGGCCGCGTGGATGACGTTGGTCTGGATGGCCAGGTTGTCGCGGATGAATTCGGCCGGGAACGTGTTGTTCGCGACGATGCCGCCCACCTTGGCCGCCGCCAGGAACACGTATTCGGGCTTTTCGGCTTCGAAGAAGGCGCGGGTGGCGCGTTCGTCGGTCAGGTCCAGCTCGGCATGGGTGCGCAGCAACAGGTTCGTGTGGCCGGCCTGCTGCAGCCGGCGCACGATGGCGCTGCCCACCAGGCCGCGGTGGCCGGCCACGTAGATGCGGGCGTCGGTCTTCACGTGCTCACTCGTGGTAGTCGTAGGCCTGGAAGCCGGCCAGCTTCACCAGGCTGTCGCGCTTGGCGGCGGTGTAGTCGGCTTCCACCATCTCGCGCACCAGTTCGCTGAAAGGCGTGGTGGGCTCCCAGCCCAGCTTGGCCTTGGCCTTGCTCGGGTCGCCCAGCAGCGTTTCCACCTCGGTGGGGCGGAAGTAGCGCGGGTCCACCTTCACCACCACTTCGCCCACCTTGCACTTGGCCTTCAGTTCGCCGTTCACCGGCACCACCTTGGCCACGGTGCCGATTTCGGCTTCGCCTTCGCCCGTGAAGGCGATGGTGATGCCCAGTTCTGCCGCCGCGCGTTCCACGAACTGGCGCACGCTGTACTGCACGCCGGTGGCGATGACGAAGTCTTCGGCGTGGTCTTGCTGCAGCATCATCCACTGCATCTTCACGTAGTCGCGGGCGTGGCCCCAGTCGCGCAGCGCGCTCAGGTTGCCCAGGTACAGGCAGTCCTGCAGGCCCAGCGCGATGCGCGCCACCGCGCGTGTGATCTTGCGCGTGACGAAGGTCTCGCCGCGCAGCGGGCTTTCGTGGTTGAACAGGATGCCGTTGCAGGCATACATGCCGTAGGCCTCGCGGTAGTTCACCACGATCCAGTAGGCGTACATCTTGGCCACCGCATAGGGGCTGCGCGGGTAGAAGGGCGTGGTTTCCTTCTGCGGCACTTCCTGCACCAGGCCATACAGCTCGCTGGTGCTGGCCTGGTAGAAGCGCGTCTTCTTCGTCAGGCCCAGGATGCGGATGGCTTCCAGCAGCCGCAGCGTGCCGATGCCGTCGGCGTCGGCCGTGTATTCGGGCTGCTCGAAGCTCACGGCCACGTGGCTCATCGCGCCCAGGTTGTAGACCTCGTCGGGCTGCACCTGCTGCACGATGCGGATCAGGTTGGTGCTGTCGGTCAGGTCGCCGTAGTGCAGCGTGAAGCGCTGGTGGTCGACATGCGGGTCCTGGTACAGGTGGTCGATGCGGTCGGTGTTGAAGCTGCTGGCGCGGCGCTTGATGCCGTGCACGGTGTAGCCCTTGGCCAGCAGCAGTTCGGCCAGGTAGGCGCCGTCCTGGCCCGTGACGCCGGTGATGAGTGCGGTCTTGGTCATGTTGCTGCCAGCGCGCGGGCTGGCGTTTGCTTGTGCACCGCGGAAGATATCACTCGCGGGGCCCTCAGCCGGGTGGTGCCGCCGCCACAATTCACGCTTACCCTGTCGTACCCCTCATTCAGGCGCTACTCCATGAAAGTCACTGTCATCGGCACCGGCTATGTCGGGCTCGTCACCGGCGCCTGCCTGTCGGAAATGGGCAATCACGTCGTCTGTCTCGACGTCGACGAACGCAAGATCCGCCTGCTGAACGACGGCGGCATCCCCATCCACGAACCCGGGCTGAAGGAAATCGTCCAGCGCAACGTGGCTGCCGGGCGGCTGCAGTTCACCACCGACGTGGCCACTGCGGTGGCGCACGGCACGCTGCAGTTCATAGGCGTGGGCACCCCGCCCGACGAAGACGGCTCGGCCGACCTGCAGTACGTGGTGGCCGCGGCCACCAACATCGGCCGCCACATGACCGACTACAAGGTCATCGTCGACAAGAGCACGGTGCCCGTGGGCACGGCCGACCGGGTGCGCGAAGCCGTCACCGCCGCGCTGAAGGCGCGCGGGCTCGACATGGAATTCGCGGTCGTCTCGAACCCCGAATTCCTGAAGGAGGGCGCGGCGGTGGAAGACTGCATGCGCCCAGACCGCATCATCGTGGGCGCCGACGACGAACGCGCCGTGCTGCTGATGCGTGCGCTGTACACCCCCTTCATGCGCAACCACGACCGCCTGCAACTGATGGACGTGAAAAGCGCCGAATTCACCAAATACGCGGCCAATGCGATGCTGGCCACGCGCATCAGTTTCATGAACGAACTGGCGCTGCTGGCCGACAAGGTGGGTGCCGACATCGAACAGGTGCGCCGCGGCATCGGCAGCGACCCGCGCATCGGCACCCACTTCCTGTACCCCGGCACAGGCTATGGCGGCAGCTGTTTTCCGAAGGACGTGAAGGCGCTCATCCACACCGGCCGCGACAACGGCCTGGAACTGGGCGTGCTGCAGGCCGTGGAGGCCGCCAACGAACGCCAGAAACACGTGCTGGTGGGCAAGGTGGTGCAGCGCTTCGGCGAAGACCTGTCTGGCCGCTGCTTTGCGCTGTGGGGCCTGGCCTTCAAGCCCAACACCGACGACATGCGCGACGCGCCCAGCCGCGTCGTTGCCGAAGAACTGTGCCGCCGCGGTGCCACGCTGCGCGCCTACGACCCCGTGGCCATGGAAGAAGCCGCACGGGTGATGAAGCACCTGCCGCGCCTTTCTTTTGCCAAGAGCCAGGCCGAAGCCCTGACCGGCGCCGACGCGCTGCTGGTGGTGACGGAGTGGAAGGAATTCCGCAACCCCGACTTCGACCACATCAAGGCCACGCTGAAGCAGCCGCTCATCTTCGACGGCCGCAACATCTACGACCCGGTCCTGCTGCGCAGCCTGGGTGTGGAATACCACGGCATTGGCCGTGGCCTGAAGCGGGCTGGCACCGCCTGAGCGCCGATTGCTGCTACATTACACGGGTAGATTTGAGCAAGACAGTACTTGGTTTGACGGCACCCAGCCTTGCCGACCCCATTGGGGGCGGTTGCGATGGAACCCTTGATCGGTGATTTTCTTGGCCCGCTTCTGCACTGCGACAGCATGTGCTGCGCAGCAACCGTGAAAGGATTCCAACATGAACGCAACAGCAACCCAGACCGGCGTCGTCAAGTGGTTTGACGACGGCAAGGGCTTCGGCTTCATCACCCCCGACGGTGGTGGCAAAGACCTCTTCGCTCACTTCAGCGAAATCCAGTCGACCGGCGGCTTCCGCAGCCTGGCCGAGAACCAGAAGGTTCAATTCGAAGTCAAGCAAGGCCAGAAGGGCCCGCAAGCTTCGAACATCCGCGGCGTCTAAAGCGTCTGCAGGGGCCTTCGGGCTCCACCTGAAAAACGCAGCCTCGGCTGCGTTTTTTGCTTTTCGCTGCTCGGGTTTTGGTCGTTGCGAGCGACAGCCTTCGGCTCGTAGCGGACGTTGCACTCTGACTGGGTCCCGTGGGCTGGGCGAGCCGGGTGGCCCCCTCCGTTCATGTCCCCCGCCTGCGGCCGATCA